>Ga0209254_10000879_pt1 | contig 26324 bp, 25 predicted proteins | sample FrelakmetDIP11DI_FD_187148 | JGI IMG/M metagenome (GOLD analysis project Ga0209254, IMG submission 187148) | Freshwater lake sediment microbial communities from the University of Notre Dame, USA, for methane emissions studies - DIP11 DI (SPAdes)... | ecosystem: Environmental > Aquatic >...
GCGTACCCAGTCGGCCTTCTCGTCGGACAGCGGCACGGGCGTGCGGATAAGTGCCGCTTCGCTCTGCAGCACCGTGCAGACCTCGCGCAGGTGGTTGGCAAGCAGGGTGGAACCGGTGGAGACGAGGTCGCAGATCAGGTTGGCCCGACCGAGGCGCGGCGCGATCTCGACGGCGCCCGAGAGCGTGACGATCTCGGCCTGCAGGGAATTCTCCCGCAGGAAGCGCGCCAGCACGTGCGGATAGGTCGTGGCGATACGCCGGTCGGCGATGCTGGCGAGGCCGTGGTAAGGGAAATCGTCGGGCACCGCGAGCGCCAGTCGGCAGCGACCGAAGTCGAGGCGCTGGATCAGTTCGAAACGGGCCTGGGCGCCGCGCGCGGCCATGGCGAGGCGCTTTTCCTCGATCACGTTCAGGCCCACCAGCCCGAGGTCGCAGACGTCCTCCTGCACCAGGTCGGGGATGTCGTCGTCGCGCACGAACAGCACGTCGAGCGGCATGTTCTCGCCGTAGCACATCAGCTGGTCCTTGCCGCGGCTGTACTTCAGTCCGCAGCGGGCCAGCAGGTCGAGCGAGTGGTCGGTGAGCCGGCCGGACTTCTGGATGGCGATGCGCAGGCGCTGCTGGCGTTCCACGTCAGCGCTCCTGCACGCGGCGGGCGGCCAGCGCGTAGCCGCCGTTGCCGGCGGCCAGGTAACGCGCCACGCGGCCGATGGTGGTGACGCTTACCCCGGTCTGGGCGTGGATCTCCCGATAAGGCAGGTCGCGCTGCAGCAGCCCGACCACGGTCCAGCGGTCGGCGAGCGCCTGTAGCTCGGCAGGGGTGCACAGGTCGCGGAAGAAGTCGCGGCACTCCTCCACGGTCCGCAGGGTGAGCACGGCCTGGAGCAGGGCGCGCTCGGCGGCGGCCTCCTGGCGCGGGGAGAGGCGGCGGTGGCTCTTCACAGGGGCGATTCCATTGTAATAGTGTGATAGCACGCTAATGCATTTGGGCGGCGGGCGCAAGCCGCGCCGACCGAGCCTTGACGCTGCGCGGCGGGGCCACCTACACTGCGCCCGCTCATCGAGACCGGCTGAGGGAAAGGCCCTTTGAAGCCGGGGCAACCGCCGCGCCCAACCTGCGCGGGAAGGTGCCAACTCCCCGGGGACGCCGGTCCGCCGACAGATGAGTTGCCGCAGGGCTGCCCCGCCGCGAGGCGGGGGTGTTGGCTGCAGCAACCACGAGCCGACGCTCGCGAGGAGTCTCGAGGCCTGTCGCAGCCGCAGTCCGGCCGCTCGTGGAGTGCTCGTCCATCCGATGCCTGCGCCTGCCCCTTCCATCCTGCCCGCTGCCTACGAATGGCAGGAAGCCGTGTACGAGCTGCCCGGCGGCCTCGACCTGCATTGCGGCGGCCGGCTCGACCGCGTCGAGGTGGCGTACCGGCTGTCCGGCGCACGCGGGGCACCAGTCGTCGCCGTGCTGGGTGGAATATCGGCCGGGCGGAACGTGTTCAGCCTGCAGCCCGGTGCGCCGGGCTGGTGGGAAGACGCGATCGGCCCGGGGCGGGCACTCGACACAGATCGTTACCGGGTGCTGGGCATCGATTTCCTGGGTGGCAGTCACCGGAGCACCGGGCCCGACGTCGGCCAGGTGTTCCCGTCGGTCAGCGCCTTCGACCAGGCGCGGCTGCTCGTCGCCCTGCTGGATCGGCTCGGCATCGAGCGGCTGCGCGCCAGCCTCGGGGCTTCCTATGGCGGCATGGTGAGCCTGGCGCTTGCGCAGGCCCACCCGCAGCGGGTGGAACACGTCGTGGTGCTCAGCGCGGCACATCGCACGCACCCCATGTCCACCGCCTGGCGCAGCGTGCAGCGGGCCATCGTGCGCTACGCACTGGGTCACGGCGAGGGGCCGCGCGGCCTGGTGCTGGCGCGCGCGCTTGCCATGGCTACGTACCGTTCAGCCCGCGAGTTCGAAGAGCGCTTTGCCGGGCCGGCTGAAGCGACTCCCGAGGGCTTCCGCTTCCCGGTCGAGAGCTACCTGCTGGCGCGTGGCGAGCGCTACGCCGCCGTGTACCGGCCCGAAGCCTTCGTCTGCCTGTCCGAGTCCATCGACCTGCACCGCGTCGATCCTGCGGCGATCCGCGTGCCGACCACGCTGCTCGGCGTAGCGGAAGACCAGCTGGTGCCGCTCGCGGACATGCGCCAGCTGCGCGACCAGCACGGCGGCAACTGCAGCCTCACCGAGATCAGTTCCATCTACGGCCACGACGCCTTCCTCAAGGAGACCGAAGTGCTGCGCGACCTGCTCGCGCGCGCGCTCGACTGAGCATGAGCCACGAAATATCACCCAAAACCCGCGCGGTCCGCGCCGCACTCGATAGCGACACGCAGTACGGCGCGGTGGTGCCGCCCATCCACCTCACCTCGACCTTTTCGTTCGCAGGCTTCGGCGAGAAGCGCGCCTACGACTACTCGCGCTCCGGCAACCCTACCCGGGACGCACTCGCCGGCGCGCTGGCCGAGCTGGAGGGCGGCGCGGGGGCGGTGGTCACCGGCTCGGGCATGGCGGCCGTGGGCCTTATCACGCAACTGTTCCGGCCGGGGCAGGTGGCGGTGGTGCCGCACGATTGCTACGGCGGCACCTACCGGCTGTTCAATGCGTTGCGCGAGCGCGGCTCGCTCGACGTGCAGTTCGTGGACTTCCAGGACGCCGCGGCCTTGGGCGGCGCGCTGTCGGCACAGCCCGCGCTGGTCTGGGTCGAGACGCCGAGCAATCCGCTGCTGCGCATCGTCGATATCGCGGCTGTGGCCCGCGCCTCGCATGCTGCCGGCGCGCTAGTGGTGGCGGACAACACTTTCCTGTCGCCAGTCTGGCAGCAGCCGCTGGCGCTGGGGGCGGACGTGGTGCTGCACTCGACCACCAAGTACCTGAACGGTCACAGCGATGTCGTGGGTGGCGCCGTGGTCGCCGCGAGCAAGGAATTGCACGAGCGGCTCGCCTGGTGGGCGAACTGCATCGGCGTGACCGGTGCGCCGTTCGACAGCTACCTGACGTTGCGGGGCCTGCGCACGCTGCACGCCCGCATGCAGGCGCACGGCGAGAATGCCGCGGCGATCGTGCGCGTGCTTGCGGCCCATCCGGCGGTGGCGCGCGTCCATTACCCCGGCCTCGAGTCGCACCCCGGCCATGCGCTGGCGAAGGTGCAGCAGCAGGGCTACGGGGCGATGGTCAGCTTCGAACTGCACGGCGGCATTCCACAGGTGCGGGCGTTCCTCGGCGCGCTGCAGCTCTACTCGCTCGCCGAGTCGCTGGGCGGCGTCGAAAGCCTGGTCGCCCACCCGGCGAGCATGACGCATGCGGCCATGGACGAAGCGGCGCGGACGCGGGCCGGAATCTCGCCGACGCTGTTGCGGCTGTCCGTAGGCATCGAGGACGGCGTCGACCTGGAGCGGGATCTTGCGCAGGCGCTCGACGCCGCGCAAGGTAGCGCCCGGTAACCCCTGCACGGCGGGCCGGTGCTCAAGTCCATCGTCGCGATCTCGGTCGGTGCAAGCCTCGGCGCGCTGCTGCGCTGGTGGCTCGGGCTCGCGCTCAACGGTGTGTTCCCGACCATCCCGCCCGGCACGCTGGTGGCGAACCTCGTTGGCGGCTACCTGGTGGGGCTGGCGATCGCGTTCTTCGCCACCTATTCCGCCATCGCCCCGGAGTGGCGCCTGCTGCTGATCACCGGCTTCTGCGGCGGGCTCACCACCTTCTCGACCTTCTCGGCGGAGATCGTCACGCTGCTGCAGCAGGGTCGCGCCGCGTGGGCCTGTGCCGCGGCGGGCGTGCATCTCGCCGGCTCGGTGCTCGCCACGTTCGCGGGCATCGCCACCATGACGTGGCTGCGCCACACGAATTGAGGAATCCCCGGATGGACGGATCGTTGCTGCGCTTCTACATCCACGAGAACGACCGCCTGCACGGCCAGCTGGCCTGGGAGTGGCTGCTCAGAAAGGCCAACGAGCTGGGCGTGCGCGGTGGCTCGGCGTTTCGCGCCATGGCGGGTTTCGGCCGTGACCGGGTGCTGCACGAGGAGCGATTCTTCGAGCTGGCCGGCACGGTGACGGTCGAGGTCGAGTTCATCGTCAGCGAGGACGAGGCGCGACAACTGCTTGAACTGGTGGACCGCGAAGGCCTGCGCGCTTTCTACGCGCGCACGCATGCTCACTTCGGGATCATCGGGGAGAAAGAGAAAGGCCGGCTGTGAAGCCGGCCTTTCGGGAGGGGACCCGAGCTGCCTCAATCCGTGAGGCATAGACTAACCCGACTCAAGTCCTCATCACTCGACGCTGATCTTGGCCCTGGAACCAGGGCGGCGGCGAACCGTCGGTTCGACCGCGGACGCGCAGTATAGCGCCGGATTTTCGCCGGTTGGAAGGCCAATTTCAGGATGGCCGGGACGGTCCGCGAGGTCCGGCGACCTAGTTTATGTGGATTGGCTTAATAAAGCGGCAACCCATTGTTTTATATTGTTAAATATCAGCCAGAAAGGCGGTCGATGACGGCATCGCCAGCGGCCCGGCTGCCGACGCTCCCGGCTCCCGCCGGGGCGATGTCTGCTGTCCGCAGGCCCGCCGCCAGCGCATCGCCAACGGCAGCCTCGACCGCCGCGGCCTCGCGCTCCAATCCCAGCGAGTGCCTGAGCAGCAGCGCCGCGCTGAGGATCGTGCCGAGCGGGTTGGCGATGCCGCGTCCCGCGATGTCCGGTGCCGAACCGTGGATCGGTTCGTACAGGCCGACGCTCGTCTCGCCGAGCGATGCCGACGGCAGCAGCCCGAGCGAGCCGGCCAGCATCGACGCCTCGTCGGTGAGGATGTCGCCGAACATGTTCTCGGTGAGCAGCACGTCGAAGCTGGTGGGACGCCGCAGCAGGTGCATCGCGGCGGCGTCGACCAGCATGTGCTCGAACCGCACCTCGGGAAACTCCTCGCCGAGTACCCGCTCGACGACGGAGCGCCACAGTCGCGAAGTCTCGAGGACGTTGGCCTTGTCCACCGACACGATGTGCCGGCGACGGCCCATGGCGAGGCGGCCGGCGACGCGCGTCACCCGCTCGATCTCCGTCGCGGAGTAACTGCAGACGTCCTCGGCCTCGTATGCGGTGCGGCTCTTGCGGCCGAAGTAGATGCCGCCGGTGAGTTCGCGCACCACCATGATGTCGACGTCCCGGATCACCTCGGGCCGCAGCGGCGAGGCGTCGAGCAGGCAGGGCTGGGTGCGCACCGGGCGCAGGTTCGCGAACACGCCAAGCGTGCGGCGCAGCTCGAGCAGACCCTGCTCGGGTCGCACGCGCGCCGCCGGATCGGACCACTGTGGGCCGCCCACTGCGCCGAGCAGTACTGCGGCACTGGTGCGGCAGGCGTCGATCGTGCGGGGCGGCAGCGGCGAGCCGGAGGCGTCGATCGCAGCGCCACCGACCAGCGCCTCGACGAACTCGAATTCGTGGCCGTGGCGCGCGGCGACGGCCTGCAGCACACGCACCGCTTCGGCGGTCACCTCCGGGCCGATGCCGTCGCCCCCGAGCACGGCGATGCGCGCTTTCATACTGCGCGCCTCTCGTAGGCGGCGATGGCGTCGGCCTGCTGCAGCAGGTAGCCGAGTTCATCGACGCCGTTCATCAGGCAGTGGCGCGCGAACGCCTCGACCGGGAAGGTGACGGCGCGACCGTCGGGAAGGCGCAGCTGCATGGCGGGCAGGTCGATCTCGACTTCGGCGCCGGGATGCTCGACCAGCCAGGCGTGGGTTGCCTCGTCGACGACCACCGGCAACAGGCCGTTCTTCAGGCTGTTGCTACGGAAGATGTCCGCAATCTCGGTGCTGACCACGGCGCGAAAGCCGTAGTCGAGCAGCGCCCACGGCGCGTGCTCGCGCGAGGAGCCGCAGCCGATGTTGCGGCCGGCCACCAGCACCTGGCAGCCGCGCGCCTGCGGACGGTTCAGCGCGAATTCGGGTCGCGACGCACCGGCGCCGTCGTAGCGCCAGTCGGCGAACAGGTGTGCGCCAAGCCCTTCCCGGGTCGTCGTGGTGAGGAAGCGCGCCGGGATGATCTGGTCGGTGTCGATGTTGCTCGACGGCATGACCACCGTGCGCGAACGGATGATGGAGATCGGGTCCATGTCGGCCTCAGTCGAGGAATTCGCGCGGGTCGGTGACGCGGCCGCGTACCGCCGTGGCCGCTGCAGTGGCCGGGCTGGCCAGCAGCGTGCGAGCCCCCGTGCCCTGGCGGCCCTCGAAGTTGCGATTGCTGGTGCTCACGCAGTACTGCCCCGCGGCCACCAGGTCGCCGTTCATGCCGAGGCACATCGAACAGCCGGACTCGCGCCATTCGGCGCCGGCGTCGGTGAATACCCGGGCCAAGCCGCTGGCCTCTGCCGCACGCTTGATCTGCTGCGAACCGGGCACTACCAGCATGCGCACGCCCGGTGCCACCTTGCGTCCGGTCAGCACGCGTGCCGCCACTTCGAGGTCGGAGAGGCGGGCATTGGTGCAACTGCCGACGAATACCACTTGCACCGGTTTGTCGCGCAGGCTGTCGCCCGGCGCGAGGCCCATGTACTCGAGCGAGCGCGCAAAGACCGCGTCGCCTGGGCGCTCGGGCACGCGGCCGGAGATCGGTGCCACCATGCCGGGATTGGTGCCGAACGTGATCATCGGCTCGACCGCCGCGGCATCGAGCCGCACCGTGCGGTCGAACGTTGCGCCGGCATCGCTGCGCAGCGTGTGCCAGTCGGCCACGGCCTGCTCCCACGCCTCACCCTGCGGCGCCCGGGGCCGGCCCTGCAGGTAGGCAAAAGTCGTTTCGTCCGGCGCCACCATGCCGGCGCGGGCGCCAGCCTCGATCGACATGTTGCAGACGGTCATGCGCTCGTCCATCGACAGCGCCTCGATGGCCGGGCCGCAGAACTCGATCACGTGGCCCGTGCCACCGTTCACGCCGATGCGGCCGATGATCTCGAGCACCAGGTCCTTGGCCGCCACGCCCGGTGCGAGGCGGTTCTGCACCTCGATGGCGAGTGTTCTCGGCCGGCGCTGCAGCAGGCACTGGGTGGCGAGCACGTACCCGACCTCCGTCGTGCCGATGCCGAAGGCGAGGGCACCGAACGCGCCGTGCGTGCTGGTGTGGCTGTCGCCGCAGACGATGGTCTTGCCCGGCTGCGTCGCGCCGAGTTCCGGGCCGATGATGTGCACGATGCCGCGCCGCTCGTCGGTGAGCCCGATCAGGTCGAGGCCGAACTCGGCGCAGTTGCGCTCGAGCGCACGGATCTGCTGCGCGGCCGACTCGAGCGCAATCGGCTTGCCACCGAAGATCTGCGCCGTGTCAGTCGGCGTCGAATGGTCCATGGTCACCAGCGTGCGGTCCGGCCGCCGCACCTTGAGGCCGCGGCTGCGCAGCACCGAGAAGGCCTGCGGCGAGGTCACCTCGTGCGTGAGGTGCAGGTCGATGTAGAGAATCGCCGGGGTGTCGGCCGTTTCCGGCACCACCACGTGGCGCTGCCAGACTTTCTCGAACAGGGTCTTCGCGGTCATGCGGCGTCCAGGCCTGGAATCAGATGGTGGAGGCGGCGGCTTCCGCCTCGGGACTGCGTGCCATGCGGGCCGTGGTGGCGCGCATGGACTCGATGCGGTTCACGACCTCGAGGAACGCGCGCACGCCGGACTCGACGATGTCGGTGGTGACGCTCGAGCCGCGGTAGGAGCGGCCGTTGTGCTCGACGGTGACGACCGCCTCACCCTGCGCGTCCTCGCCCATCGACACACTGCGCACCTCGAACTTACGCAGCGTGACGTTGATGCCGGTCGCGGCCTCGATGGCCTTGAACGCTGCATCCACCGGTCCGTCGCCGGTCGCTTCCTGGGAAAGCGTGCGGCCATCGCTGTGCCGCAGTCCGACGCGCGCCATGGCGCCGCCAGCGGAGTCGCTCACGGCGTGCAGGGCCTCGAGGTGCCACGGCCCGCTCTGGCCGAACTCCGCGCGCAGCACCAGCGCCTCGATGTCACCGTCGAACAGTTCCTTCTTCTTGTCGGCGAGCGACTTGAAGTCTTCGAACACGCGGGCCAGCTCGGCGTCCGACAGCTCGAAGCCCAGCTCCTTGATGCGGTCGCGCAGCGCAGCGCGGCCGCTATGCTTGCCGAGCACCAGGTGGGTCCGCGATACGCCCACGTCCTCGGGCCGCATGATCTCGTAGGTGGAGTGGTGCTTGAGCATGCCGTGCTGGTGGATGCCGGACTCGTGTGCAAAGGCGTTCTCGCCGACCACCGCCTTGTTGCGCGGGATGGTCATGCCGGTGATGCTCGACAGCAGGCGGCTGGTGGGGAACAGGCGCCGCGTGTCGATGCCGGTGTGGAAGCCGAACAGCGCCTCGCGCGTCTTCATCGCCATCACGATTTCCTCGAGCGAGCAGTTGCCCGCCCGCTCGCCGATGCCGTTGATGGTGCACTCGACCTGGCGTGCCCCGGCGCGCACGGCGGCCAGGCTGTTGGCCACCGCCATGCCGAGGTCGTCGTGGCAGTGCACGCTGAACACCACCCGGTCCGCGCCGCGAACGTTGCGTTTCAGGTAGCTGAACACCTCGTGGAATTCCTCGGGCACGGTGTAGCCCACCGTGTCCGGCACGTTGATGGTGGTGGCGCCGGCCTCGATCACAGCCTCGACCACCTCGCGCAGGAACTCGGGCTCGGTACGCGAGGCGTCCTCGGGCGAGAACTCCACGTCCTTGCACAGGCTGTGCGCGTACTTCACGCCTTCCACAGCCGTGTGGATGATCTGCTCCTTGGCCATGTTGAGCTTGTGCTGGCGGTGGATCGCGCTGGTGGCGAGGAACACGTGGATGCGGGGCCGCGCCGCGACCTGCACCGCGCTCCACACCTTGTCGATGTCATCGCGGTTACAGCGCGCGAGGCCGGCGATGATGGGTGAGCGCACTTCGCGGGCGATCTCGTGCACCGCCTCCCAGTCGCCGCGCGAGGCGGCCGGAAAGCCCGCCTCGATCACGTCCACGCCCAGCTCCGCCAGCGCCCGGGCGATCCGCAGCTTCTCGGGCTGCGTCATGCTGCAACCAGGCGACTGCTCGCCGTCGCGCAGCGTGGTGTCGAAGATCAGGACGCGGTTCGGGTCGGGCGTGGACATCGCGCGGCTCTCCTCAAGGCTCAGCGGCCTTCGTTCAACCAGGGCATGCGGGCGCGCAGCTGCACGCCGACCTTCTCGATCGGGTGCGCGAGGTCCTTCTTCATCAGTGCGTCGTACTTGCGGCGGCCGGCCTTGTTCTCGCGGATCCAGGCGCGCGCGAAGCTGCCGTCCTGGATCTCGCCGAGGATCTTCTTCATTTCCTTCTTGGTGGCCTTGTTGACCACGCGCGGGCCGCGCGTCAGGTCGCCCCACTTGGCGGTGTGCGAGATGTATTTGTGCATCTTGGCGAGGCCGCCCTCGTGCAGCAGGTCGACGATCAACTTCAGCTCGTGCAGGCACTCGTAGTAGGCGACCTCGGGTTGGTAACCGGCCTCGACCAGCGTCTCGTAGCCCTTCAGCACCAGTTCGGTTGCGCCGCCGCAGAGCACGGCCTGCTCGCCGAACAGGTCGGTCTCGGTCTCTTCCTTGAACGTGGTCTCGATGACGCCGGCGCGCGTGCCGCCGATGCCGTCGGCGTAGGCGAGCGCCTTGGCCTGGGCCTTGCCCGAGGCGTCCTGCGCCACGGCGATCAGGCAGGGCACGCCGCGGCCCTGGCTGTACTGGCGGCGCACGAGGTCGCCCGGGCCCTTGGGCGCGATCAGCACCACGTCGAGGTCCTTGCGCGGCTTGATCTGCTTGAAGTGCACGTTGAAGCCGTGCGCGAACAACAGCGTGGCGCCCTTCGCGAGATTCGGCAGGATCTCCTTGTAGTTCGCGGCCTGGGTGGTGTCGGGCGTGAGCAGTGCGACCAGCGTCGCGCCCTTGACCGCGTCGACCGGGGTGGCGACCGAGAGGCCGTCCTTCTTCGCCTTCTTCCAGCTGTCACCTTTGCGGACGCCGATCACCACGTCGAAGCCGGAGTCCTTGAGGTTCAGCGCATGCGCGCGTCCCTGGCTGCCGTAGCCAACGACGGCGATCCGGACGCCCTTCAAGGCCTTCTTGTCCACGTCTTTCTTAGAGTACGCACGCATGGTCGAAAACTCCTCGATTCGTTCAACAATGATGGGTCAGAAACAGAAGAACCCCGCCCGGCGCGAGTCCGGTGCGGGGTTCCTGGTGTCTGGCTGCGTCTTGCGCCTTTAGCCCGGGGCCCCGCACCTCCGCAGGGGAAGCAGCGCGAGCAGGTCGAGCAGCAGGCCGGCCAGCGGGGCGGCCGGAATCGTTGCGCGAACGGTCGGGGCTGCGAACTCCATCTTGAGCCTGCTGCAGGGCTGGTCGGCGTGACCCGCGGATAGCACCATAGCGGCCGCCGCATTGTCAACCGCACTGCAAAAAGAACTTCGGCTAAGCTCCACACACCATGTTTGAAGAACACGATTCCGCGGCCGCCCGGCCGCTGTGGCTGGTGGCCGAGGGCGACCTCGACGGATGGCTTGCGACGCAGGATGAGGCGACGCGCGCCTGGCTCGGCGCTCTGCGCTTCCGTGGGGAACGCCACCAGGTGGCTTGCCTGGCGGCCGACGACGGCGCGGTTCGTGGGGCGGTGCTCGGGCTCGGGCCTCTGGCCTCGCCGGCTGACCTGGAACCCTGGCACCTCGCGGGTGCCGTGGAGCGACTGCCCGGCGGAGCCTGGCAGATCGCCACCCCGTTGCCGGCCGCGGCGGCGACGGCCGCGGCGCTCGGCTGGGCGCATGGCAGTTATCGCTTCGAGCGGTATCGCAGCAAGCCGCGCGCCGCCGTGGCCGCGGCGCTGGTGCCGCCACAGCTCGCCGACATGACCTACGTGCGGCGCATGGCCGCTGCATTGGCGATGGCGCGCGACCTCATCAACACGCCAGCCGCCGACCTCTCGCCGGCGCGCCTCGCCGATGAAGCGCTGGCGCTCGCCACGCACCATGGCGCGACCGGCCATTGCGTCGTCGGCGATGCGCTGCGTCAAGGATTTCCGGCGATCCACGCGGTGGGGCAGGCAGCCGAGTCGGGGCCGCGGCTGGTGGACTTCATCTGGGGCGATCCGACGGCGCCGAAGGTGACCCTGGTCGGCAAGGGCGTGTGCTTCGACAGCGGCGGCCTCGACATCAAGCCACCCGCCGGCATGCTGCTCATGAAAAAGGACATGGGTGGCGCGGCGTGCGTGCTGGCCCTGGCACGCATGGTCATGGCAAGCGCGCTGCCGGTGCGCCTGCGCGTGCTGATCCCCGCGGTCGAGAACGCGATCAGTGGCAACGCCTACCGTCCGGGCGACGTGTTGCGCACCCGCTCTGGGTTGACGGTCGAGGTCGGCAATACCGATGCCGAGGGTCGGCTCGTGCTCGCCGACGCGCTGACGCTCGCCGACGCGGAGCGTCCCGACCTGCTGGTGGACCTCGCCACGCTCACCGGAGCGGCACGCATCGCGCTCGGCCCGGAACTGCCCGCCGTGTTCGGTTCGCGCGAAGCGACCGTCGAGGCGCTGCTGCGTCACGGGCGCCAGCTGGCCGACCCGTTGTGGCCGCTGCCGCTGTGGAGCGGCTACGACGACGAGCTGTCGAGCAAGGTCGCCGACCTCAACAACGTCTCGGGCTCGACCTTTGCCGGCTCGATCATCGGCGGGCTGTTCCTGCAACGCTTCGTCACCGCGGCGCAGGACTGGCTGCACGTCGACCTGTACGGCTGGAATCCCAAGGATCGGCCCGGACGCCCGGTCGGCGCCGAGCCGCAGGCGGTGCGCGCGCTGTACGCGCTGCTGGTCGAACGCTACGGCTGAGCGCGGCGGCGGCCGACCCATGGACACCGCCTACGAGCGTCGCGTCTGGACGCTGGTGTACGTGTGTCTCGGCATCATCGAGGGCGGCACGGCTGCGGTGATGGTGCGCTCGCTGTTCGGTGCCGCGGTGCCGCCACTGCTGGTCGACCTCGTGCTCGCGGTGGTCAGCGCCGCGCCGGCTTGGGCCAATCTCGCCAGCCTTGCCTACGCCCGGCGCGCCCAAGGGCGGCCCAAGGTGGATTTCCTGCGGCCGCTGCTGGTGGCCATGGCGTTGTGCGTCGCTGCGCTCGCGTTACTGCCGCGCGGCGGCGTCGGGCTGGTGCTGTTCCTGGTGCTGTACGGGGCCGCGCGCCTGCTGTGGGCCGGGGTCGACACCGTGCGCTCCGTAATCTGGAGCGTGAACTTCCCGCGCCACCTGCGCGCCCGCGTCACGGGCCGGATCATGGTCAACGGCGCCATCGCGATCGCGCTGGTGGGCCTGCTGATCGGTTGGCTGCTCGAGCACCGCGACCCGTGGTATCGCGCTGCGATCCTCGGCGCGGCCGCCTGCGGCCTGGCCGGCAGTGTCGCGTTCAAACGCTTCCGGGTGCGGCAGGAGGCGCGGCTGCTGGCCGACGAACGGGAGCGGGTGAAAGAGGGTGCGCGCTTCGACCTCGCCGGCGTGCGCGCGTTGCTGCGGCGCGACGCACGCTATCGCCGCTACATGTTCGCCATGTCGGTGTTCGGTGCCGGCAACCTGATGCTCACGCCGCTGATGATCGTGTGCCTGGACGACGTTTTGCAGGCATCGGAACTGGTGCAGGTCGCGGTCACCTCGGCCTTGCCGATCATCATGATGCCGCTGGTGCTGCAGCCTTGGGCCACGTTTCTCGACCGGCACCACGTGATCGTCTTCCGCTCGGTGCATGCCTGGGTCACGGTCGGCGGGTCGGCACTGTTCGTGCTGGCCGTGCTGCTGCACGCCACCTGGCTGCTCTGGCCGGGTGCGCTGCTGATGGGCGTGTCCCATGCCGCTGGCAGCCTGGGCTGGTCGCTGGGCCACAACGACTTCGCGCCCCGCGGCGAGGAAACGCGCTACATGGCTTTGCACGTCACGCTCACGGGCATGCGCGGCCTGCTGGCGCCGCCGGTCGCGATCCTTGCGTATCACGGCCTGCGGTGGCTGGCCCCGGGATTCGAGACCGTGTCCATGTTGCTGCCGTTCGCCATGATCCTGGTGGGCGCGTTCCTGTTCATGGCGATGCGCCGCGACTTCACCGCCAGCGGCGGCCCGGACGCGACGCACTGACCCTCGCGCGGGGGAATGAGGCAAAATGCCCGGTCGATCAGGAGAGCACAGCATGGCGAAGCGCAAGGTCGATCCCCGGGCTTACTCGAGCGTGGTCTTCGACGGGGTGAAGCAGACGCCGAGCCGCGCGATGCTGCGCGCCGTCGGCTTCGACGACCGCGACTTCCGTCGCAGCCAGGTCGGCATTGCTTCCACCTGGAGCACGCTGACGCCGTGCAACATGCACATCGACAAGCTGGCCGTGGCGGCCGCGCGTGGCGTGACGGGCGGCGGCGGCAAGCCGACCATCTTCGGCACGATCACCGTCTCCGACGGCATCTCCATGGGCACGCCCGGCATGCGCTACTCGCTGGTGTCGCGCGAGGTGATCGCCGACTCGATCGAGACCGTGGTCGGCGCACAGGGTTTCGACGGGCTGGTGGCCATCGGCGGCTGCGACAAGAACATGCCCGGCTGCATGATGGCGATCGCGCGGCTGAATCGACCGGCAGTGTTCGTCTACGGCGGCACGATCCGGCCGGGCGCCGGGCAGCGCGACATCGTCTCGGTGTTCGAGGCGGTCGGCGCGCACGCGCGCGGCACGATCAACGACCGGCAGCTACGCGACGTGGAGCGCACCGCCATCCCCGGCCCCGGCAGCTGCGGCGGCATGTACACGGCGAACACGATGGCCTCCGCGATCGAGGCGCTGGGCATGAGCCTCGCCAACAGTTCGGCGCAGGAAGCGGTGTCGCGCATCAAGCGGCTCGACGCCGAGCGGGCAGGCAAGGCGGTGGTCGACCTGGTGAAGCGCGGCATCCGCCCGTCCGACATCCTGACGCGCGAGGCGTTCGAGAACGCCATCGTCGTGACCATCGCGCTGGCGGGGTCCACCAACGCGGTGTTGCACTTGCTTGCGATCGCGCATGCCGCGGGTGTGCGGCTCGAGCTCGACGATTTCACGCGCATCGGCGCCAAGGTGCCGGTGCTGGCGGACCTGCGCCCGAGCGGCCGCCACTCGATGTCGGACCTGATCCGCATCGGCGGTATCCAGCCGCTGATGAAGATGCTGCTCGGCGCAGGCCTGCTGCACGGCGACTGCCTGACGGTCACCGGCAAGACCCTCGCGCAGAACCTGCGCCGCGTGAAATCGTATCCAGCGGGGCAGTCGATCGTCCGGCCGCTCGCCGACCCGATCAAGGCGGACAGCCACCTCGTGGTGCTGTACGGCAACCTGGCGCCCGAAGGGGCGGTGGCCAAGATCAGCGGCAAGGAAGGGCTGGTGTTCACGGGCCGGGCGCGCGTGTTCGACGGCGAGGAGGCGACCCTGCAGGCGATCCTCGATGGCACGGTGGTGGCGGGCGACGTGCTGGTGGTGCGTTACGAAGGACCACGCGGCGGCCCGGGGATGCGCGAAATGCTCAGCCCGACCGCGGCGATCATGGGCAAGGGCCTCGGCGACCAGGTCGCCCTGATCACCGACGGTCGCTTCTCCGGCGGGAGCCACGGCTTCGTGGTCGGGCACGTGTCGCCGGAGGCGGCTGCGGGCGGGCCGTTGGCCCTGGTGCGCGACGGGGACGGCATCGCGATTGATGCAACGCAACGCACGCTGACGCTGCAGGTCGCCGCGGCGGAACTTGCGCGCCGCAAGGCCGCCTGGAGCGCGCCCGCACCGTACGCGACGCACGGTGTGCTGGCAAAATATGCTGCGCTGGTGAGCAGCGCGTCGCTCGGCGCGGTGACCGATCGGGGGCTCGGTGCAGCAGCCACGCCGGCCCGCTCTTGACACCGGTTGGCAACGACTATTGTCTTGGTATGCACCGATGGGTAAAGTGCCCGCCCGCACAAGGGGTTGCTAGGGTGCAGCGGCTCTTGTAGTGTCGTGCGTCCGGTCCCGACCTGCGACGGTCCCGGGCAATACCAGATAAAGACCCCGCGGCAGTGGAGGGGATGTGGCTTACACGTACTCGATCGACGATCCGGCAAAAAACAGCAAGCGCATGCTCGCCTTCACGCTCGTGGTCATCATCCACGTGCTGTTCGTCTACGTGCTGGCGTCGGGCCTCGGCAAGAAAGTCGTCGAAGTGGTGCTCGGTCCGGTCGAGACCCGCCTGATCGAGGAGCTGCCGGACGAAGATAAGGAGCCGCCGCCGCCGCCGCCGGAGATCGACACTCCGCCGCCGTACGTGCCGCCGCCCGAGATTTCAATCGACATTTCGACCGACTCCGGCCCGACCACTGCGATCAGCAACGTGACCAGCGAGCGTCCGGTGGCCGCGCCGCCGCCGGTCGCCGCGCCGAAGCCCGTCGAACGTGACGTGGTCAAGACGCCGCCGTCCACGCAGGGCCGCGGTGCACGCATCACCCAGCCCGAGTACCCGCCCGCGTCGCGTCGTGCCGGCGAGGAGGGCACGGTGCAGCTCAAGGTTTACGTGCTCGAAAGCGGCCGCGCCGGCGAGGTCGCGGTCGCCCGCAGCAGCGGCTTCCCGAAGCTCGACGAGGCCGCGGTCAACGAGGTCAAGCGCAACTGGCGCTTCGTGTCCGGCAAGGAAGATGGCAAGCCCGTCTCCATGTGGCACACGTTCGCCGTCACGTTCCGCCTGACCGACTGATCCGCCGCGCGAACCGATCGAGCCCAACCGAACCTGCAACCCGTTTCGTCAGAGGAAGAACCCACATGGCCACCGAAAGCGTCACTGTCGAAAATCCGTACGGACTCCAGGCCCTGTGGGCCCAGGGGGACTTCATCGCGAAGGGGGTGCTGATCCTGCTCGCGGTGATGTCGGCGTACTCCTGGTTCATCATCTTCACCAAGTGGTGGGAGCAGCGCCGCCTGCTGAAGCAGGCCGCGGAGGCCGACAAGAACTTCTGGGGCGCCGACAACATCCAGAACGGCGTCGGCAAGCTGACCGGCAAGGGCAACATCTTCAAGGCGATCGCCTCGGAAGCGATCGACGCCGCCCAGCACCACGGCGCACGCATGACGCAGGAAGTGCCACTGCACGAATGGATCGACAACGTGATCGCCCGCGGCGTGGCCCGCATCGGCAGCGCGCTGCAGACCCAGCTGCCGTTCCTCGCCACCACCGGCTCGACCGCGCCGTTCATCGGCCTGTTCGGCACGGTGTGGGGCATCTACCACGCGCTGGTCGCGATCGGCGTCGCCGGCCAGGCGAGCATCGACAAGGTCGCGGGCCCGGTGGGCGAGGCGCTGATCATGACCGCCATCGGCCTCGCGGTCGCGGTGCCGGCGGTACTCGGCTACAACTACCTGCTCGGCCGCAACAAGCAGATCATGGAGCGGGTCAAGCTGTTCGCCAACGATCTCGAGCAGGTCATCGTGAGCGGTTCGCGCGTCGAAGGCACGAACGCCCGCGTCATCTCGGGCGCCAAGAAGTAACCGAGTCGCAGGGCCTTCGGAGGCTACGCAGATGAGCATGTCAGCGGGGAACGCGGGCCTGGAAGTCGAGGACAAGTCGATCTCAGAGATCAACGTGACGCCCCTCGTGGATGTCATGCTGGTGCTGCTGATCATCTTCCTGATCACCATCCCGGTGATCACGCAGTCGGTCAAGGTGGACCTGCCGAAGGCGGCGAACATCCCGACCCAGACCAAGCCCGAGAACATCAACATCGCAGTCGATGGCGAGGGCAACGTCTTCTGGAACACGCTGCTGGTGCCGACATCGGACGCGCTGCTCGAGCGCATCAAGCAGGTGGCGGTGATGGATCCGCAACCTGAGATCCACCTGCGTGGCGACCGCGCCACGGCCTACGAGCACATCGGCCGAGTGATGGTGGCCTGCCAGCGCGGCGGCATCCAGAAGGTCGGCTTCATCACCGAGCCCGACCGCGGGCTGGGTCGCTGAACCGGCCGTGCCGGGCACCGAGGAGAGACTCGCATGAGTATGAGCATTGGCGGCGGCGACGACGAGCCGATGATGGACATCAACATGACGCCGCTCATCGACGTGATGCTGGTGCTGCTGATCATGTTCATCATCACCATCCCGGTGATGACGCACGCGGTGAAGCTGGACATGCCGCGGGCGACCAACGCGCCCTCCAACGTCCTGCCGACCGTGATCAACCTCGAGATCGACTTCGACGGCACCGTGCTGTGGAACGGCACGCCGGTCGAGATCGAAGCGCTCGAGAGTTACTTCCGCCGCGAGGCGGCCAACGAGCCGCAGCCCGAACTGCACATCCGGCCGAGCAAGCGTGCCAAGTACGACGTGGTGGCCCGGGTTCTGGCCTCCGCGCAGCGCAACGGCATGCGCAAGATCGGGTTCGTGGGCAACGAGCAGTTCATGTGACGGGCAGGCCGCGCCCGCGGGCGCGGTGCCGGCGGTGACGCAATACCAGGCTGCCGGGGCCCAGTGCCCCGGCGGCTTTTTCTACGTGGAGCGGGGCGCATGCCCCCGTAGCGAGGCAGGCTGAATGAACACGAAGGCGACGTGGGTGCTCAGTGTGGCGCTGGCAGTGGCCGGCCCGCTTGGCGTGGCAACGATGGTGCTGGCACCGTCGGTAGCGGTGGCTCAGCAGAAAGTGAGCGCCAAGGTTGGCGTTCCGCTCAAGGCGGCGCAGGAAGCGTCGCAGAAGAAGAACTGGAACGGCGCGCTGGCCAAGATCAACGAAGCCAAGGCGGTGAGCCCGCGCACGGCCTACGACGATTTCATGATCAACGAGCTGCTCTGGTACGTGTACGTGCAGCAGGGCCGTAACGCCGACGCCGCGCGCCTGCTCGAGCAGCAGATCGCCTCGCCGATGATGCCTGGCGGCCAGAAGGTGCAGCGCACCAAGACGCTGGCGCAGCTGCAGTTCCGCTCGGGCAATTACGGGCGGGCCATCCAGTCGGCCAACCAGTACCTGAAGTCGGTGCCGGGCGACCGCGACATGCAGTTGATGGTGGCGCAGGGCCACTTCCAGCAAAAGGACTACAAGAGCGCGGCCGCCACCGCCGAACGCATCGCCAAGGGCCAGGGCCAACCGAGCGAGGACGTGCTGCAGCTGATGCAGCGGTCCTATTACGAGCTCAACGACAAGGAAGGCACGGCGCGCACGCTTGAGCTGCTGCTCAAGTATTACCCGAGCGCCGATACCTGGGACCGGCTGTTGACCGGCTACATCTCGCAGACCAAGCACGACCACGAGCTGATCGCCCTGTACCGCCTGTCGGAGGATGCGGGCGCGTTGCGCAAGCCGAACCAGTACGTCGACATGACGCAGGCGCTGGTCGTGGGCGGCTATGCCATCGAGGGCCAGCGCGTGCTGGAGAAGGGGCTCGCTGCCGGCGTGTTCTCGGCCGAGGACCAGGCCAAGGCGCAGCGCACGCTCGACACCGCCAAGCGGCGCGCGGACGAGCAGCGCAAGGCACTGGCCGGCGCCGACAAGGCGCTCGCCGGGGCCAAGACCGGCGACGTGGCCTATCAGGCCGGCCAGAGCTTCTTCAGCAATGCCGACTATGCCAGGGCGGTGACCGCCTACCAGAAGGCTCTGTCGCTCAGCGGACTGTCGGACCTGGACGCGGCCAACGCCGAACTCGGCATGGCCTACGCACGCCTCGGCAAGAAGGCCGAGGCCGTGAAGGCGTTCGATGCCGTCAAGGACCCGAAGTTCGCCGAGATCGCGAAGCTCTGGAAGATGAAGCTCCGCTAGGGACTGTCCCCGCCAGGGACTGTCCCCGCACGGGGACTGTCCCTTCCCAGTTCGATAGCCATCAGCCCGCCGGCGGAGCCGCCGCGGGTGCTGGCGCCGCCGCCGGGGCCGCGTTGGTCTCGACCAGCAGCTTCCACAGCCGGCCGATCTCGCCGAGCTTCGGGTCGCGGATCCTGCTGAACGCCTCGATCGCCTCGGCACCCTTGCCGCCGCGGACGAGCGCGATGCCCAGCAGCGCATTGGCATCGTCGACGTCGGCCACGCCGCCCTTGGCCAAGCCCTTGCGGAATGCATCGGCCGCCTTGTCGTGCTGCCCGACGTTGAACAGCAGCTTGCCCGTCGCCACCATCTCGTTGCCGGTCTTGGCAGCGGCCAGTGCCTGGTCGGTGCCCGGCAGGTCCTTGCGGTCGGCGTCGGCGCCAGCGCGCGCACGCGTCAGGTCGGCCTGGGCGCGCGTGAGCGACTCACCGCTGAAGGCATTGGCGCCGATGCCCTTCTCGAGCACTCCCTTCGCTTCGGTCGGGAAGCCGCCCGACAGCAGCGTCGTGGCCATCTCCGAGAACTCGTCGGCCTTGTTCAGCGTATTGGTGTCCACCATCAGCCGGTACAGCGCACGCAGGTCGCGGTCGGACTTGGTCTCGTACAGCTGGTTGTTGAGCAGGTCTTCCCAGTACTTGGTGGCCGGGTAGTTGCGCACCAGCAGCTCGAGGCCACGCATGGTTCCGGCGCGGTCGTTGAGCTCGGCGCTGCTGCGCACATAGATCAGCAGCAGCTGCTCGTCGGGCTTGGTGCCGGAGGCGACGAACGAGTCGATCAAGGTGCGCGCGCCGGCGAAGTCCTTCTGCAGGTAGAGCGAATGCGCGACCAGCAGTACGACTTCCTTGCTGCCCGGCTCCAGTTCGAGCGCCTTGCGGCCCCACTCGATCGCCTTGGGGTACGCCTTCAGCTCGTAGTTGAGCTGCGTCAGTGCCTTGTAGCGGCGGGGCAGGTCGGCGGCGGGAACGAAGCCCGCATTGACGGCGCGCGTCAGCGAATCGACCGCGCCCGCATAGTCCTTGGTCTGTACCTGCGCGAACCAGCGCAACTCGTCGATCATGAACGAGTCGTAGACGGTCTTGCCCTCCATGGCGGCCGCCGCATCCAGCTGCGCGAACGCCTCGGGGTAGTTCTTGGCCGCGATCGCTTCCTGTGCCGCGCGCAGCGGCTTGCCGAGCTTGGCACTGACCTTCTGCTCCGCTGCGGCCTCCGCCGCTGCGAAAGCCGTCGCGGGCATGAGCAGGGCGCCGGTCACGGTGGTGAGGCCGGCGGCCGCAAGGGCGGCCATCAGGATCAGGTTCGCACGTTTCATGGGTACCTCTGTCGCCCGACTGCGGGCGTGTAGCCGCGTATTCTATCGCCAGCCGGGGCGGCCGGGGACCGCGTACTATCCTCGGTCCGCCGCGCGGAGGTGGAGGAGCATGCAGGCCAGTCGACAGGTCGAAATCGTCGAAGTCGGGCCGCGGGACGGCCTGCAGAGCGAGCCCGGGATTCTGCCCACCGCCGCCAAAGTCGAGTTCATCGAGCGGGCGGTGGCCAGCGGGATCCGTCGGGTAGAGGCAGCCAGCTTCGTCCATCCGCAACGGGTGCCGCAGATGGCGGACGCCGAGGCCGTCATGCAGGCGCTGCCACGTCGCCCCGGCGTCACCTACGTGGGCCTGGTGCTCAACCGCAAGGGCTTCGAGCGGGCGGCGGCGGCCGGCTGCAGCGAAATCGGCATGGCGATTGCCGCCAGCGATGCCTTCAGCCTGCGCAACCAGGGGTGCTCGACCGACGAGGCCGTGGCGGCGTGGCTCGATATCGCGGCCGCCGCTCGTCGGGCCGGCATCCCGGCCCAGGTGACGGTTTCGGTCGCTTTCGGCTGCCCGTTCGAGGGCGAGCTGCCGATGCAACGCGTGGTCGACGTGGTGCGCAGGCTCGCGGAGGCCGAACCGTTCGAGGTGGCGCTGGCGGATACCATCGGCGTTGCCGTGCCGCCGCAGGTCACCGAACTCCTGGCCCGGGTCGGCGAGGCCGTACCCGCCCCGGCGCTGCGCTGCCACTTCCACAATACCCGCAACACGGGCCTCGCGAACGCGTTCGCCGCCGTGCAGGCGGGCGTGCGTACGCTCGATGCGAGCCTCGGCGGGATCGGCGGATGCCCGTTCGCGCCGGCGGCGACCGGCAACATCCCGACCGAGGATCTCGTCTACCTGCTGCACCGTTCCGGCTATCCGACCGGCATCGATCTGCAAGTGGCCATTGCAGCCAGCCGGTGGCTGCAGGCGCAGCTCGGCCGGGTGGTGCCGGGCATGCTGGCCAAGGCCGGTGACTTCCCTGGCGACCGGCCACGGACCGCCTGACGGCATGCGGCGCCGCGCGACTGGGCAGCGCCGCCAAGCTGGTAAAGTGTCGCCTGACCACTTTCCGGGGGTTCCACAGGTGACCTACGCTGCCATTACGGGTTGGGGCAAGTGCATGCCGCCGGCTGTGCTGACCAACGCCGACCTCGCCACGTTCCTCGACACCAACGACGAGTGGATCACCAGCCGCACCGGCATCCAGGAGCGGCGCGTCTCGCACGTTCCGCTCGAGGATCTGGGTTATGTGTCCGCAATGCGTGCGCTGGCCTGTGCCGGGCTCGATCCGGCCGACGTGGAGCTGATCGTGTTCGGCACCTGCAGCTTCGACGACCAGGTGCCGAACCAGGCGTCCGGCGTGCAGCTGCGCCTCGGTGCGAAAAAGGCCGCATCGATGGACGTCAACACGGCCTGCACCAGTTTCCTCTATTCGCTCAGCACCGCCACTGCAATGATCCGCACCGGGGTGGTCCGTAACGCCGTCGTGCTCGGCGGCGAGCACATCACTGCCTTCATGGACTGGGACAACCGCGGCGTGTGCGTGCTGTTCGGCGACGGTTGCGCGGCCGTCGTGCTGCAGGCCACCGATCGCGAGGAGGGCCTGCTGGCCGAGCGGCTCGGCTGTGACAGCGACGCCCGCCAGACGCTGGTGGTGGAGGGCATGGGGACGCGTTACGCGGACTTCACGCGCTCGTACGGCGATACCCACTGGATCTTCGAAGGGCAGGAGATCTTCAAGCGCGCCGTGCTCGGCATGTCGGGCGCCTGTGCCGACGTGATGGCGTCGCGACACCTCACCCCGGACGACATCAACCTGGTGGTGCCGCACCAGGCCAACCTGCGCATCATCGAGGCGGTCGCCAAGCGCGCGGGCGTGCCGATGGAGCGCGTGTTCGTCAACGTGCACCGCTACGGCAACATGTCCGCCGGGACGGTGCCGGTCGCGCTGGTCGAGGCACTCGAGGAAGGGCGCGTGCAGCCGAACAGCCTGCTGCTGCTGCCAGCCTTCGGCGGCGGACTGACCTTCTGTGCCCATCTCGTGCGCTGGGGCGAACGCGTCGTCCCGAAGGGCACCACCGACGTCGACCTGCCGCACTGCGACAGGACCGCACTCGAGATGGTGCAGGAGTTCCGGCGCAGGAAGGCCACGGACCCGTACCGCCGCTGAGGTCGCCGGGCGCTGGTCAACCGGCGTCACCCTTTCCGCACGGGGCGCTGCCCATGTCGCTGCCGACCGAGCGCAAGGCGCTGCTGCAGATTCACTTCTGCGTGCTGCTGTGGGGCTTCACGGCCATCCTCGGCAAGCTGATCAGCCTGCCCGCGCTCGAACTCGTGTGGTGGCGCATGCTGATCGTGGTGGTCGTGCTGCTGGCGTGGCGCCCGTTGTGGCGCGAGCTGCGGGCCGTGGGAAGTCGCACCATCGCCGTGTTCGCCGCCATCGGCGTGATCGTGGCGTTGCACTGGCTCACCTTCTACGGCGCGATCAAGCTGGCCAACGCATCGGTGGCCGCGAGCTGCATGGCGGTGGCGCCGCTGTTCCTCGCGGTACTCGAACCGTGGCTGGTGCGGCGGCCGTTTGATTCCCGCGAGCTGGTCGTAGGGGTCGTCGCGCTGCCCGGGGTCGCACTGGTGGTCGGCGGCACGCCGCAGGGCATGCACCTCGGCCTGGCGGTCGGCGTGCTGTCGGCGCTGCTGGTCGCGATCTTCAGCGCGCTCAACAAGCGCCACGTGGAGCGCGGCAGTCCGTTGCTGGTCGTCGGCGTCGAACTCGCCGCCGGCACTGCGTTGCTGACCCTGGTGGCGCTGTTGTGGCGCGACGAATTGCCGTGGCATTCGCTGCCCGGGCCGCGCGACGCGCTGTTGCTCGCGCTGCTGTCGCTCGCCTGCACGCTGCTGCCGTTCGCGCTGGTGCTGCGCGCGCTGCGCCACACTTCAGCCTTCACGGCGCAGCTCGCGGTGAGCCTCGAGCCCGTCTACGCCATCCTGCTCGCGATCCTGCTGCTCGGCGAGCAGCGCGAGCTGTCCGCAACGTTCTACCTGGGAGTGGCGATCATCCTCGCGGCGGTGTTCGGCCACACCTGGCTCAAGCTGCGCGGCGACGCGCGCGCCTGACCCGCCACGCCAGCAGCACCGCCAGCAGCGCTGCGTACAGTGCGGGCTCACGCCAGTCGGCCTTCACCTGCCACCAGACATGGGTGCAGCCGAGGATCGCCGCGGGATAAACCAGGCGATGCAGGCGATGCCAGCGCGACCCGAGCCGCCGCATCCAGCCGCGGGTCGAGGTCACGGCCAGCGGCACCAGCAGGCAGAAAGCGGCGAAGCCCACGGTGATGTACGGGCGCTTGGCGATGTCCGCGGCGATCGCTCGCACGTCGAACCACTGGTCCAGCACCAGCCAGGTGAGGAAGTGCAGGCTCAGGTAGGTGAACGCGTACAGGCCGAGCATGCGGCGCAGGCCCATCAGTCGCGGCTTGCGCAGCGTCACCGCGAGCGGCGTGACGCACAGCGTGGCGAGCAGCAGCCGCAGGCCCCACTCGCCGAGGCGGTCCTGCAGCTCGTCGATCGGATTGGCGCCGAGCCCGAGACCCGCCAGGCCGAAGGCGCGCGCGAGCAGCCACAGCAGCGGCAAGGCGCAGGCGACGAACAGCAGGGGCTTGGCGAAGCGCATGAGGAAGGGGATAGGGGATAGGGGATAGGGGATAGTCGGAGGTGGCAGGATCTGGCGACGGTGGGTCTACAGGCACTGCGCGGGCAGCTGCCTCGTCGCTCTATCCCCCATCCCCCATCCCCTATCCCCTTCAGAACTCCTTCCGCAGGTCCATCCCGCGATACAGCCCCGCCACCTGCTCGGCGTAGCCGTTGAAGGGCAGGGTGGGGACGCGCGCCGCGAACACGCCCGCGCCGATGCGTCGTTCCTTGGCCTGGCTCCAGCGCGGATGGTCGACGTCCGGGTTCACGTTGGCGTAGAAGCCGTACTCCTGCGGTGCCGAGCGGTTCCAGGACGTGGGCGGCTGCCGGTCGGTGAAGCGGATCTCGACGATCGACTTGATGCTCTTGAAGCCGTATTTCCACGGCACCACCAGGCGCAACGGCGCGCCGTTCTGGTTGGGCAGCGCTTCGCCGTACAGCCCGACCGCAAGAATCGTCAACGGGTGCATGGCCTCGTCCATGCGCAGGCCCTCGACATAGGGCCAGTCGAGCACGGGGAAGCGCTGGCCGGGCAGCTCGTTGGGCCGCAGCACCGTCTTGAACGCCACGTACTTCGCGCGCGAGGTCGGCCGGTATCGCTTGATCAGATCGCCGAGTGGGAGGCCGACCCAGGGGATGACCATGGACCAGGCCTCGACGCAGCGCAGCCGGTAGATCCGTTCCTCGAGGGCGTGCGGCTTCAGGATGTCCTCGAGCGTGAAGGTGCCCGTCACCTCCGCCTCGCCGCTGATTGCCACGCTCCACGGCTGCGGGCGGAACCGGTCGGCCAGCCGTGCCGGGTCGGCCTTATCTGTGCCGAATTCGTAGAAGTTGTTGTAAGTCGTTATATCTTCTCGAGAATTCTGCGGCTCGGAGACGCTCCACCGAGGGTTCCTGAAGTATTTGAGTCGTTCGCTGGCCAGGCCGGGTGCGGACACACCGACCAGGCTGGAGCCCGCCAAGCCGAGCATGATGTCGCGCCGGCTGAAGTACCTGTGCCTCGGGGTAATCTCCGAGGGCAGTGGTTCGCGAGTCTTGGTTGGACGCATGGCAGTAGGTTCGTATCGATCCCGATTCTGGTTGTCTGGCGAGTAGACCGGCCCAGGGGCCTGGACCTTGCAACGGGCCGCGAGCCCCTTCCGATTCGGGGCGGTGCGTGCCAAGGTGCGGGTCGAACCGACGGCGAGCGTCAAGTGAAAGGTAGCAGGTGCGCGATGTTGAGCATCACTCGGGCGACTGTCGCTGCGATTGCCGCAGCTCCCATCCTGGCCTGGGCGGCAGAGAGCGGAGGCTCGGTGGAGGCGCGGCTGCAGGCACTCGAGCGGCGGCAAGCCCAGCTCGAGCAGCAGCTGCTCGAGCGGGACGCGCGCATTCGCGAACTCGAAGCGCAGGCCAAGCCCGCGGCGGCTGCCGCGACAACGGTTGCACCCGTGGCTGCGCCAGCGACAGCACCGGCATCGCTGCCCGGATCGGCGACGGCTCCCACGGCCGTGGCCGCAACGCCCGAGGAGGATCGTTTCCGTGAGCCCGAGGAGACCGAGTCCTCCTGGGGTCGCTACGAAGGCGGCAAGGGCATCGTGCTTGCCCGCAGTGACGAGGCCGAGGTCGCCTTCAGTGCGTTCACGTATGTGCGTTACCTGAACCAACTCGCGCTCGACGAGACCTACACCGACGCCTTCGGCCGCACCAAGGATCTCGACCTGCGCAACGATGCGCAGCTGCAGAAGGTGACGCTCAACTTCAAGGGCTGGCTGTTCGATCCCGACTTCCGCTACCTGTTCTACACCTGGACCAGTAACACCAGCCAGGGCCAGGATGCGCAAGTCGTCGTGGCGGGTAACCTCAGCTACCACTTCAACGATGCCTTCAGCCTCGCCGGCGGCATCGGTGCACTGCCCAGCACGCGCTCCACGAACTACACGTTTCCGAACTGGCTGCGCGTGGACAACCGCACGATCGCGGACGAGTTCTTCCGCGGCTCATACACCTCGGGCTTCTGGGCCTGGGGCAAGGTCTCCGACGAGATCGGCTACCGGGTCATGCTGGGCAACAATCTGAGCCAGCTGGGCGTGGATGCGGGCGAGCTGGACAGCAACTTCAACACCATGTCGGGCGCCCTGTGGTGGATGCCGACCACGGGCGAGTTCGGTGTCGCCAACGGATTCGGCGACTTCGAGCAGCACGAAGAGCTCGCGACCCTGTTCGGCGTGCACTTCACGCGCAGCCGCGAGGACGCGCAGAGCCAGCCGGGCCTCAACGATTTCGAGAACAGCCAGATCCGGCTCTCGGATGGCACGCTGATCTTCCAGGCCGACCCGTTTGGCACCGGCACGCAGGTCCGGAAGGCCACTTACCGGATGGCGGCCGTCAACGCCGGTGCCAAGTACCAGGGTTGGTCGCTCGATGCCGAGTACTACTGGCGCTGGGTGGACGATTTCATCGCCACCGGGCCGATGCCGTTCGA
>Ga0209254_10000880_pt1 | contig 26298 bp, 22 predicted proteins | sample FrelakmetDIP11DI_FD_187148 | JGI IMG/M metagenome (GOLD analysis project Ga0209254, IMG submission 187148) | Freshwater lake sediment microbial communities from the University of Notre Dame, USA, for methane emissions studies - DIP11 DI (SPAdes)... | ecosystem: Environmental > Aquatic >...
AGGTGGGTTATTGGATTCGTTCTCGTATCATTATCCATATCCATGCTGGTGTGGGGATTCCGCCCGCTGCCGATGGAGAGCCGCAGCCTACAAATTTCGCCTGTTGAAATGCAGCTTCCGCTGCAAGAAGAATTCGCAGAAGAAGGGGTGGGATTTCCTGAAGCGCGCAGATTGGTGACCGAATGGCCGGGAGCCATTCGGGTTGGCGATCCGGCGCCAATCCGCATGTTAATCGAGCCTGCAGAGTCCGTTGCTCCAGGTCTGAATTTGGATGAGGACCCAAATCAGGCTCCAGCTGATGAGAATCCAGGGCAGAATCGAGCTGAGACCTATCAAACAGTCGCCGAGGCGAGGCTTGATCTGGACAAAATGGAATTCCGCCCGACCGGTGTAATCAGTGAAGCCCTGCTTCCCGGGAAATCAGCTCGATTTTCCTGGAGCGTGCGTTCCTCTGATGAAGGATTTTACCCGGGAACGATCTGGCTGCACTTGCAATATATCCCGCGCAATGGCGGTGATGAGCTGCGCAAGGTGATTTCTGCTCAAACCATAGAAATCCAGGCAGAAGAATTCCTGGGACTTTCGGGAAATTCCGCACGTATTCTGGGTGCCATCGGCCTGGTGTTAGGCGCCATGATAGGATTGGATATTTTTTCACTGATCCCGAAGTGGTTGTCCACTAAAAAGACAAATCCACCCACTGCTCGAAATTGAGTGAAAGATGATAGAAATCGAAGCATTTGCTTTAGGACCTGTTGCAACCAATGCCTACCTGGTCGCCAATCAAGAAACAAAAGAAGCTGCAGTGGTCGATCCAGCCTGGGATGGCCCGTTTATCATTGAAGCGGCTGAGATGAAAGGCTGGAAAATCAGCCAAATCTGGCTCACCCACGCTCATTTTGACCATATCGGCGGGGTGGCGGATTTGTCCAAATTCCTGGATCCCAAACCGAGCCTGGCGCTCCATCGGGATGACCTGCCGCTCTACCGCCTGCAGGGAGGGGCAGGGTTCTTCGGCCTGCACATCGAACAGGGACCCGATCCGACACAGGAATTGGAGCACAAGCAGCAGCTGAGATTGGGAGATGTTATTTTCGAGGTCAGGCACACACCAGGACATACCCCCGGTCACGTGATATTTTCCTGCCCGACGGAGAAGATCGCCTTGTGCGGAGACGTGATTTTCCAGGGAAGCATCGGACGGACGGATCTGCCTGGAGGCAGCTTCCCACAGCTGTTGAGAAGCATCGAGACGCAAATCCTGTCGCTTCCTGATGAGACGCGGCTTTTCAGCGGTCACGGACCGGAAACCACTGTCGGAAAAGAGCGCCTGACCAATCCTTTCTTGCGGTGACCTGGTGCGGAGTTCCGAGTTTATTTTGCGTAATCGACGGCCCGGGTTTCACGGATGACTGTCACCTTGATCTGTCCCGGGTACTGCATGGTTTCCTCGATCCTCTTGGCAACATCGCGTGCCATTCGAATCGCTTCTAAATCGTCGATATCTTCAGGTCGAACGAAAATGCGGATTTCGCGTCCAGCCTGGAGCGCGTAGCTCTGGGTGACGCCTTTGCTGGAATTGGCAATATCTTCCAGCGCCCGGACGCGTTTTATGTACTGGTCCAGGCTTTCCCGGCGAGCTCCAGGCCTGGCGCCGGAAATGGCGTCTGCGGCTTCCACAATTGCAGCTTCAACCGACTCCTGTTCTACTTCATGGTGATGTGAGGCGATCGCATTGACGACTTTCGCTGATACCCCATAGCGCTTGGCGATTTCAGCGCCGAGCTGGGCATGCGTCCCTTCCATGGTATGGTCGACCGCTTTGCCCAGGTCGTGCAACAGGGCTGCCAGCCGGGTGGTCTCTACGTCGGCATCCAATTCGGCAGCGATGACCGTGGCAATTTTGGCGGTTTCGACAGCATGAGCGAGCTGGTTTTGACCATAGGAAGTCCGGTATTTCAATCGCCCTAATGTTTTGATGATTTCGGGGTGCAGGGCGGGGATACCGGCTTCATATACAGCCTGTTCGCCCGCTTCAATCATAGTTCGCTCAACTTCTTTGCGTTCTGTCTTGAGCACCTTCTCAATATGGGCGGGATGGATGCGCCCATCCGAGATCAGCTTGGCCAATGAACGGCGGGCAATTTCCCGGCGGACCGGATCGAAACACGAGATCGTTACCGCCTCTGGTGTGTCGTCAACAATCACATCGACACCGGCTGCCTGTTCAAAAGCGTGAATATTCCTGCCGTTGCGACCGATGATGCGCCCCTTCATCTCATCAGAAGGAATCTCGACAACTGAGGTGGTTACTTCCACCACATGATCCGAGGCAACCCGTTGAATGGCGTTAGTTATCAGCTTGCGGGCTTTTTCATCACCGGTTTCCCGGGCTTCAAATTCAATCTGGCGGATGATACGCGCCATGTCTGCCCGGGCATCTTTCTCGACATTCGCCAACAGGATGTCTCTCGCATCGGCAATTGTCAGCTGCGAGATTCTCTGCAGCTCTTCCATTTCATCGGTATATAATTTTTCGATGTCATTCGCTCTCTTGTCGACGAAACTCTGGCGCTTGTTAACAGCCTGCTCGCGCTTTTCCAGCCTGTCGAGGCGAAGGTCTAATTCTTCACGCCGCTTTTGCATGCGGTCTTCTTCTTTGTTAAGCTCAGTGCGCCGCCTGTCATTCTCGATTTCAGCTTTCTTCAACACATTGAGGGCTTCATCGCGCGCCTGAATTTCAATCTGCTGTGCTTTCTCTTTTGCCTCATCCAGAATTTGTTCAGCCAGTTCCTTTTTGATGCGCTGCTCGCGCTCGATACGCATCTGCTTGTAAAAATAGCCGATCAACAAACCCAGGATAAGTGCAATGGGCAGTAATATAATGAAAAGCCAAGTTGTCAATTCCATTGCATAACCTCATGATTGGGGGGTGGATTCTGTCTCATGTATCTCGTTCCAAATCTGGTTAGTCACATCTCTGATCGTGTCATACTGAAAACCACGCTGGCTCAGGTAGCGTGCAAGTTTTATTCGAAATTCACTCCATTCTAATTCCTGGTATTTCCTGACTCGCCTGGCAGCCGCCTGGTAAGCGAGCTGTTCATCGTCAACTTCCGCCAGCGAATCCTGGATGATCTCCTGTTCCACACCGTGTTTGCGAAGCTCAAATTCCAGGAGGCGTCGGCCGCGCGGTCTCAGCTCGCTGCGATTCTCAATCCATTCGATTGTAAAACGGCGGTCATCCAGCATCTGATTTCTTCTCAGCCTTTCGATGACCTCCTCCACAACCTGTGGAGAAATGGACTTCATAAGGAGTCGTGAGCGAATCTCTGACTCAGTTCGAGGCCGGAATTTCAATAAATGCAGTGCGCTTTGAAATGCTACTTCCCTGGCGTCGGCAGACTTCAGCTCCGTGATTTTTTCGTCGCTGATTTCCTGCCCGGTATTCAGCCAGCCTGCGACGAGGCGGTCGAGTCCAAAAGCAAATTCACCGTCCAGGAAAACATTGATCCTCTGGCGGTTCTTTTTTTGAAGGGTGAGGGCAGTAATCTTATGTAGCATCCTTGATTAAAATTTAAATTAATACGACCATGATCCTGCCTCGACGGATCACGGCCGCGTGGTTGGTGCGATCTCAGATTAAGATAGTCGCCTGTGTTTCAGGTCAGCACGTCAACAAGTTGAGTCAACGAACCGGCACGCATTTTAACAACGTGCCCGCAGTCTATCTTTGTAACAGGTGGTGGGCTAATCATGATCGGTTTTTTTCATCTCGTTTTCCGATTTCAGCTCGTGGTTAACCAAACCGGCTGAATGCACACCATTCCGAATCTTCGCTGAGATCTTTTACTCACTTAAGCAGAATTCTTTTACGAATACTGCCCCATCACGCATTGGCCGCATCAATAAACATGAATAATGTTGTCGCGGCAGAATCGATCCTGGAGAAACAACTTTCTTTCAATCCCTAAGATTTGCAGATCGGCGGAGAAGTCCCTCCTATCAAATTGTGTATCTCATCCCTCATTGCAGCAGGTTTTTCTCTGCATGCGTCAGTCATGAGGACCTGGGAATAGCATCCGGCGAAGGTCTTGTTCGAGCTCTCGAGCCACGCCCGGTTGGTGATCGAGGCATAAGACTGCCTCCCTTTTACCGGATCCGAGCGGCGAGCCTTTGTAAAAATAGCCAATGTTACCATTATCGACCAGAGAAAGCTGCACTCCCAGGTCGAAAATCTCGCCTGATTTTCCTATTCCGTTACCATACATTATATCAAGGTCTGCGAATTGCTGGCAAGGATGGAAAGAGTTCTTGATAATTTGCGCCCTGACCCGCCTGCCGATATTTTTCCCGGATTTCTGCAGCATGTGCAGCGGTGATAACCGAATGCGGATGGAGGCCTGTAATTTGAGCGCCAGACGGGAGGTGTGAAAGGCGAGTGCGTGGTACACGGCCTGGCTGCGGGGCAGGGTGAGGCAGGTGAAGATGACTGCCGTATGGTATTTTCTGATGGCGGTTGAAATTTCACGCAGTGTTTTGGAGATTTGCAATTGCAGGTCTTCGTGGTCAAGCAGAACCTGATCCGAAGGGCTGCTTTTTAACGGGACAAGCGAGCTGATTGAATCCAGGACGATTACACTCAACGCACCTGACTTTGCCAGAATGGACAGCGAATCGAATGCAGCTGTGGTATTGAATGTGTTACACACTACCAACCGGTTGATATCGACCCCGCAGCGCAGTGCATAGCGCGGATCCCAGGTTTGATCGGCATCAATCAGCGCGCACACACCATCCAGTTTCTGCGATTCAGCGATGATATGCTGGCATAAAGTCGTCTTTCCACTGGACTGTGGACCTGAAATCTCCACCAGCTGTCCGCCCGGAAGGCCACCTATCCCCAGGGCGGCATCCAATTTCAGTGAGCCGGTAGGGATAATCCCGGGATTGGTGATGGATGGTTGAGAAGATCGAGAGTCCTCGTAAGAGGAGGTCATATCCACTGGTAATTATTCGGTTCCGGTGAGCGGGTAAGATTTTTCGAAGGAGGGCACCCACCCTTCTGGTTCGAAGGCACCCGTTGATTTTTCCTGGGTATACCTTCCGGTAAATTCCCGGCGTTGTATTCGAATTAAGGCGTCGATCAACGCATCAATATCCTCAAGGGTGTTGTACAGGCCAAATGAGGCGCGCACCATGCCAGGCATGTGGGATTTGTCGCCTGCCAACATGGTATTCCGGACGTTATCCGCTTCCTGTGTTGTGAGTCCTAACAGGTGCAAGATATAAGGATGGGCGCAAAAACACCCACTGCGCACGCCGATCCCAAACTCGTATCCCAACACAGCAGCTACCAGGAAATGGGAAATCCCCTCCATCTCGAACGGGATAACACCCAACCGCTGGTTAGCACGACCGGGATCAGCATCCCCATAAATGCGAATCCTGGGTATTTTTGCCAGTTTTCTCAATGCATAGGCAGTCAGCTGCGCTTCATGTTCGGCGATATGATCCATGCCGATCGCATCGAGCTGCTTGATGGCGGCTGCGAAGGCAACTGCACCGAGGGTGTTCGGGCTGCCGGCCTCATCCCGGTCGGGAGGCTCGGCCCAAACCACATCCTGCAGGGTTACGATCTCCACTGTACCGCCTCCGGGCATGTCAGGATCACCGACTTCGAAGGTATCCCGCCTGCCGACCAGGGCTCCGGTGCCGAAGGGTGCGTACATTTTATGTGCGGACACTGTGACATAGTCCAGGTGTGCAGGATCGTTGAGCGATCCCATATCAATCTTGCGGTGCGGGGCAAGCTGTGCGCAGTCTGCCAGAATTTGCGCCCCGGCATGATGCGCCTTTTCAGCCAGGATATGAATGCGGTTCAGGAAACCGGTAACATTGCTGGCGCCGGTTATCGCCACCAGCGCGACCTTGCCGTTGAATTGAGATAATTTCCGGTCGAAATCGATTTCATCGAGGCGGCCGTCAGGCGTTAACCCGACGTGCACGGTTTGAGTTATTTTCCGCCAGGGTAAGTCATTCGAATGATGCTCCATCCCACTGGTCAGGACGACATCGCGTCCAGGAGTGAAAGGAAACCGGCGCGCAAGTTTATTAATCGCTTCAGTTGTATTCTTGCCGAAAATGCAGGTGTGTTCCGCCGGATCAGCTCCCAGAAAATTCAGCACCGACTGCCGGGCATGTTCATATGCAAAAGTCGAGATCTGGCTTTTGTAGCCGGTGCCTCGATGCACGCTGCTGTAATAAGGTAAAAAGGCATCAATCGTGTCCTGTACGAGGCGCAATGCCGGGGTCGAGGCAGCATTATCGAGATTGATATACGGTTGTAAGTCGCCATTAAGCAGGGGGATTGGGATTTCTGTGCCTACGAACAGGCTGCGGTAAGCGGAGTGAGCGGCATGAGTGATGGGCATTTGTATTCCTTGGATTAAATTTTCTGCAAGTTTTTGTTAAGAAAATCCCCTTTAAAACCATTGCAATCTGGATCGTTCTGGATTATACTGTGCAGAATAATGGGACAAAGTGGGTGAACGTGGGACGCCGGTCAAACCCGGCGTCGCAGTTTTAACCCAACAGGTAGAACACATGTTCTTTGGTCAGTTTCATCACAATATTGATGATAAAGGTCGCCTGACAATTCCCGCCCGCTACCGTGATTTACTGGCAGCGGAAGAGGCTTATGTGATGCGCGGTTTCGACCAGAACTTGATGGTGTTTCCTGCCTCTGCTTTTGAAAGAATATCTCGCCGCGTTGAGCAGATGAACCTGACCGATCCAAAAGTGCGCATGCTGCGGAGGTTATTCTTCGCAGGCGCCAGCCAACTTGAGATTGATAAAACCGGTCGAATATTACTGCCTCAATTCCTTCGCCAGAATTACATAAAGGATTCAAGTGCCGTTGTCGTGGGAGTCGGAAACTACTTCGAAATTTGGACTCCAGAACGATGGGCTGGTCAGGAAGGATTGCTGCATGAAGATTCATTGGCTCACATGTTCGCGGATCTTATGCTCTCCTCCGAGTAAGTAAATTACCTGGGATGAATGATCCAGGCGAGCGGATTGAGTTTCCGCATTATCCTGTTCTTTACAATGAAATTATACACGCTTTATCACCGACGCGAGGCGGTCATTATGTAGACGGGACGGTGGGCGCCGGGGGGCATGCCCGGGGTATCCTACAAGCCAGCGCACCAGATGGACAGCTGTTAGGGCTGGATTTGGACCCTCAGGCTGTGGACCTGGCCAGACGCAGGCTTGAAGTCTTTGGTACCCGGGCTGTAATCCTCCAGGCTTCTTATACCGGCCTGGACGAGCAGATCAACCGCCTGGGCTGGCATTCGGTAGATGGAATTGTGCTTGATTTAGGTCTTTCTACGATGCAGCTGGAAGCATTCGATCGAGGCTTTTCTTTCGATAAAGTGGCAAGGTTGGATATGCGTTTTGATCCCATGAATCCGATTCGAGCGGAAGACATCCTGAACGAATATAGTGAGCAGGAATTGGCGCAGGTCTTGTTTCGGTACGGTGAGGAATCCCTGGCGAATCCAATTGCTAGGGCGATAATCCTGGCCAGACCGGTGACCACAACCAGGCAGCTGGCTCAAATTGTCAGCCATGTGGTTTGGGAACGTCGAAAAGGGCGAGCGCGAGACCCACGCAAACCCGCCCGTCATCCAGCCACCCGGACATTCCAGGCTTTGAGGATCGCGGTCAACAAGGAATTGGAAAACCTGGAAACAGTCTTACCGATTGCAACTCAAGTGCTCAAACCAGGAGGAAGAATAGCAATCATCTCATTTCATTCCCTGGAAGATCGGATCGTCAAGCAGTATTTCCGCCGGGAAAGCAGTGATTGCCATTGCCCACCTCGACAACCTGTTTGCACCTGCGGGCATATCGCCAGCCTTGTGGAAATCACCAGGCATCCCCTTGTGCCTGGACAGGAGGAGCTGAAACTCAATCCCCGCTCACGAAGCGCAAAATTGCGAGCAGCTCAAAAAGTCGGGTGATAGCAGGCCGGTGTTGGCACATAAATTGCAAATTCAATTATCAACTTAACCTGGAAAAGTGGATTGAACCGAATCGAAGGCATAACAAGAATATATTCGCAAGCACCGTGGAGAAAACAATCCCAGATTGTGGGATTGATTCTGGTGGTTGTGGTTTTCAGCATTCTATTTGCTACGGTCTATTTGCACATCAGTGCCCGGACGGCAGAAGTTGGACGACAGATACAGGTGATGCAAAATGAAATTGATGAGCTTGACCGTATGAATGAAGATTTAAGATCGCAATTGGCCCTCATCAAATCTTCGGAACAGATGGAACAGAGGGCCGAAGCTCTGGGCTTTAAGCCTGTCCAGAAGGATGAAATTACTTTCTTATCGGTACCCGGATACATGGAACCACCAGTCATGGTTTATCAGCATCAAGCGGTGGATAAGCCTCCTGGTAAAACGAAGGTGCCAGATGAATACACCGAATCACTATTTGATTGGATGCGAAGGAAAGCCACATTTTACCTGGTGGTGAGGTAACGAAATGAATGAGAATGCATACACCTGGCGGTACAGCTCGCTGGGGTTATTTATTTTTCTCTTGCCTGTGATGGTAACGCTTCAGCTGATTCGAATTCAAGTAAATCCGGGTTGGGTGAAGGAAGTGATGGAATTCGGGGAAAGGTTCGAGAAGGAAGCGCAGTTTATCGATCCTGCCCGTGGCCAAATTCTTGATCGAAAGGGAAACCTCCTGGCAGGAAACCAGATTGTTTATGAAGTCGGCATCGATCTACCGAAGGTGGTAGATCCCAGATCCATTGCCACGGTCTTGAGCTCAATCCTGGATATTGATTATGAGGATGTTTACAGCGCCGCCAGCCTTGAAGCTTCGGAAAGTGCGGTGTATGCGGTGGTCGCAGATTATATACCGCAAGAAAAAATCGACAAACTGAATATTTTCATGGAGCAGCTCAGTTCAGAGGCAAGCGGCAGCCCAGAGAAGGGCTTGTTCAACCTGGCTGGAATTGTTATTGAACCACACCTGGGTCGCTTATATCCAGAGCGGATGATCGGCTCCAATATCATCGGATTTTCTCACCTACCGAATGTGGGATATTTCGGGGTGGAAGAACAATATAACGACATGCTTTCACGCCCGAGAGAGACGATTTGGGTACCTGTAAACCCGCTCCTGGCCGAAGAGCAAACCGATTTGCCATCTGGCTCGAGTCTGATCCTGACAATCGACCGGGCAGTTCAGAAGAGCATGGAAGAGCTTGTTGATGAAGCAGTAGTGGAGACTGGTTCGGATTCCGCCACAATCGTTGTCTTGAATCCCAAGAACGGCGAGATTATGGCACTTGCGACGACACCACGCATGGACCTGAACGATATCAGCGAATACAAGAATCTCTTCCCTCAAGGCGTCCCTTATAACCGTACGATTGGCCAGGACTATGAACCCGGGTCAGTTTTCAAGGTCCTGACCATGGCAGCAGCGCTGGATGCAGGAGCAGTTACTCCCGAAACCCAGTTCGTAGATACGGGCGTGATCGAGATGGGTGGCTTAAGGATTTATAACTGGAATATGGGGGCATGGGGACCACAATCGATGTTGGGCTGCCTGCAGCATTCGCTTAACGTTTGCCTGGCCTGGGTGTCGAAGCAAATGGGATACGAGAATTTTTATCCCTATATGAAAGCATTTGGGATTGGACAATTAACTGGTGTGGACCTGGCCTGGGAAGTGTCGGGTCGATTGAAAATCCCTGGTGATGGAGATTGGTACGAAGCCGATCTGGGCACCAACGCATTTGGGCAGGGCGTCTCAGCCACACCCTTGCAGATGGCAGTAGCGATCTCAGCACTGGCAAACCAGGGGAAGATCATGACCCCACACATTGTGAAGGCGATTGTCAATGAAGGGTACATACGCGAGCTTGGCTCTTCTGTGATGCGTGTTCCGATAAAACCCGAGACAGCCAGCACCATCACCGAAATGCTGGCCCAGTCATTGGAGATTGAAGCCTCCGATGCCCTGGTCACAGGATACCGGGTGGCCGGGAAAACTGGTACGGCCGAAATACCTACTCCTTACGGATATACCACGAACGAAACGAATGCTTCTTTTGTTGGCTGGGGGCCGGCTGATGATCCTCAATTCCTCATCTACATATGGCTCGAGAGACCGAGTGTTTCCCCCTGGGGATCTGTAGTTGCTTCGCCAGTATTTCGCGAGGCAGTCGAAAGGCTGGTGGTGTTGATCGATTTGCCTCCAGACGATATTCGCCACCAATTGGACCAGAACACCCAATGACACTTGAATCATGCTGAGACTTACGGATTTGTTTGAAGCGTTATGCGGAATCAGGCCCGACTGGGCCGACCAGATTGTGATTCCAGAAGCTTCAATCGATTCGCGGCATGTAATACCAGGCTGTCTTTTCATCGCATTACCTGGGCAAACGGCAGACGGACACGACTATGTGGGGCAGGCTTTCGAAAGGGGAGCCAGCCTGGCACTGGTTCAAAGGGATCTTTCGGATCAATTCGCGACAGTAGATCTGCGGGGCGAGTGTGCGGAAGGATTCCAACAATCGCATGCGCTCCCATTATGCATCCTGGTGGATGACTCCCTGGCAGCCTTGCAGAAAGCAGCGGGTTTTTGGAGACGCAAGCTAAATTTACGGGTGATTGGCATCACCGGGAGTGTGGGAAAATCCACGACGAAAGAGGTTACGGCAGAAGTTCTGAGCCAACGCTTCAGGACATTAAGAAATCCTGGCAATTTGAATAATGAAATCGGACTGCCGCTGACAATCTTAAGTCTGAGCGAAAGCTATGAACGGGCTGTTTTAGAAATGGGATTCTATGTCCCCGGCGAAATTCAATTGTTGTGCGATATTGCGCTGCCTCATGTCGGCGTGATCACGAATATTGGTACAGTCCATGCGGAACGTGCTGGATCGCTAGAAAAAATTGCGCTCGGTAAATCGGAGCTGGTCCGTTCTCTGCCGGCAGGTCCTGATGGAGTGGCAATTCTAAATTTTGATGATCCACGCGTGCGAGAAATGGCGAGTGTGACCAGAGCACGGATTTTCTATTACGGACTGGATCCTAAGGCAGATTTATGGGCAGACGAAGTCGAGGGACTGGGATTAGACGGGATCCGGTTGAAGCTGCACTACCAGAAAGAGGTGCTCTACCTGCGGGTTCCTTTGATCGGTCGCCATTCAGTACACACAGTACTGCGGTCGGTCGCAGTAGGATTGGTTGAAGGCCTGACCTGGCAGGAGATCGTAAACGGCTTGCGTTCTGAGCGCACGCAGCTGCGCCTGATGGCAGTGCGCTCTGATACAGGCGCATTGATTTTAGATGACACATACAATGCTTCTCCTGAATCGACCCTGGCGGCTCTTAACCTGTTGGACGAGCTCGAAGGGCGTAAAGTGGCTGTGTTAGGCGATATGCTGGAATTAGGTCCATACGAGCAGCAGGGCCACGAAATGGTGGGATTAAGGGCAGCCCAGGTTGTGGATGAGCTGATTACTATCGGAGAGCGAGGGCGGTTGATTGCAAGTGCAGCCCGAAAGGCCGGTCTGGCGCAAAACGCCGTTTTAGAGCTGGAAGGCAATCAAGAAGTCATTCTTTATCTAAAAGACAGGCTGGGAACACAGGATGTTGTCCTGGTAAAAGGCTCGCGTGGAATGCAAATGGAAGTCATAGTAGAAGCGCTGGAGGTACGCCGATGAACCAGACGCCGATGGTGCTGGCACTGGCTGGCTTCAGCTTCATGATGACAGTGATCTGGGGTACACCCCTGTTGCGGATATTACGGTACCTGAAAGTTGGCAAAGAAATCAGGGTCGAAGGTCCCGAGCGGCATTTCAGCAAATTGGGCACACCCACCATGGGTGGGGTTCTGATCATTTCATCGGTGCTGCTGATAACGGTGATGTTGAACGCCGTGTATGTTTTCGGACTGCGGTGGTCTGGTCGTTCGATTATCCTGCCGTTAGGAACGATGTTACTTTTTGCCCTGTTAGGTGCGGTGGATGATTGGGAGGGCTTGCGAGGCAGAAGAAAAGGTAAGGGGATGCGCGCCAGGACTAAATTCTTGATCCAGGTGATTTTTGCCTTCCTGGCGGCCTTCGCCTTGAAATACATCCTTGACGCGCCGGACATGTTTGTTCCAGGAGTAAAAGAAACCATCAAGTTGGATGGCTTTTACATTCCCATCGCAGTGTTCATCATCGTGATGTGTTCGAATGCGGTGAACCTGTCTGACGGATTAGATGGGCTGGCTGGATTGATCACTGCCACCGCTTTTGCAGCTTACGGCGGGATCGCCCTGATTCAGCAGCAGGTATTCCTGGCTCGCTTCTGTTTCACCATCGTCGGTGCTATTTTTGGCTTTTTATGGTTTAACGTACACCCGGCTCTATTGTTCATGGGAGACACCGGCTCGCTTTCACTGGGCGCCTCGCTGGGAGTAGTGGCATTGATGACCGGGCAGTGGTTATTGCTTCCATTGATTGCGTTTATCCCAATCAGCGAAACACTAAGCGTGGTCTTGCAGGTGACATATTTCAAGCTGACGCGCGGTAAGCGGTTGTTCAAAATGGCGCCGCTGCACCATCACTTCGAATTATCCGGCTGGAGTGAGACGCAGGTTGTCCAACGATTCTGGTTGATCAGCCTTCTTTTTTCATTAATCGGTGTTGCACTGGCGGTTGTGTGATTGATTTTATGGAGCGTTGGAAAGGACTCAAGGTCTTGATCATCGGAGCAGCTCGCCAGGGGCTGGCTCTGGCACGCTATTTCTTAAAGCATGGAGCGAGCGTGGTAGTGAATGACAGGCAGCCTCCAGAAAAATTAAGCGGTTTGCGGGAAGAATTTGAAGCGCAAGCTGGTGCTTCAGAACGGATTGTATGGGCTTTCGGTGGACATCCGTTGAGACTGCTGGATGACGCTGAGACCGTGTGTGTTTCAGGTGGAGTGTCTTTGGAAAATCCGTTAGTGCTAGAAGCGCAGGCGCGCGGCATTAAAGTGACCAACGATTCACAGCTCTTTTTAGAGAATGCACCATGTAAAGTTATCGGCATCACGGGTTCAGCCGGCAAGACCACCACCACCTCGCTGGTCGGGAAGATTGCCCAGTCGGCGGTTAACCGGGAAGAAGATAAAAGCCTTTACCGGAAGGCGTGGGTAGGAGGAAACATCGGCTTTCCATTAATTTCCAGCGTCGATGAGATGGTGGCTGAAGACCTGGCCATCATGGAATTGTCCAGTTTTCAGCTGGAGCTGATGTCATCTTCACCTCAGATCGCCGCGGTATTAAATATCACCCCCAACCACCTGGACCGGCACAAGTCCATGGAAGCCTACACTTCAGCAAAAAAGCGCATCCTGGAATTCCAATCGCAAGATGACTGCGCGATTCTGGGAAGGGATGATCCAGGGGCATGGTCCCTGGCAGATACTGCAAAAGGATCACTGCTATCTTTTGGATTAGGTTCACCCGCTGCGCTTCAGCCAGGAACATTTTATGAAAACGGCTCAATATACTTTAGAAATGCGGTTGATCAATCTGAGCCGGTAAAAATCCTGGAAAGGAGTGAAATATCGCTGCGCGGCGACCACAACCTGTTGAATGTTATGGCTGCCTGTTCGATATCCGGAGCAGCGAGCCTGGATATCGGAGCGATGCGAGCGGGGATCATTGGTTTTTCAGGTGTGCCGCACCGGCTTGAACTTATCCGCAATTGGGGCGGCGCAGACTGGTACAACGATTCCATCGCCACAGCCCCCGAGCGCAGTATGGCCGCCATTCGAGCGTTTGATGAGCCGCTCGTCCTCCTGGCAGGCGGCAGGGATAAAGATCTGCCCTGGGATGAATTTTCCAGCCTGGTGATTCGCAGGGTTGACCACGTGATCCTATTTGGAGAAGCAGGGGATGTAATCTGGAAGGCGCTGGAGAAAATGGGTGCAGGATCACTGGTAGTCACGCGCTGCAAGGGTTTGAAAGAAGCTGTGCAGGCTGCGGCAGGCATTGTGCAAGCCGGGGACGTGGTTCTTTTATCCCCTGGCGGGACGAGTTTCGATGAATTTAAAGATTTTGAAGAGCGAGGAGAGCAATTCAGCCAATGGGTGAAAGAATTGGCGTAGAACACACTACCAGAGCTGAAAAGCGCCGGGCCAGCCGCCAGCTGCCGAAATTCTTGGAAGCACTGTTGGCCGGAAATGCAGTCAAGCCGAACTTACCCGAAAGTCCTGCCATCATCCGCCGGATGTTTCAGCTGCCTTTCGATGCACCGCTCGTGCTGGTGGTGATCATCCTGATCGTTTTTGGACTCATGATGATCTTCTCTGCCAGCACCGATTTTTCGATGGTGATGCTCGGCGAGAAACCAACATACCTCTTCAACCGGCAGCTCATGTGGTTGGGCGTTGGACTGGCCGCTGCAACCTTCCTGACATTCTTCGACTATCACTGGTGGAGAAAGCTGGCCGTACCCGCCATGGGAGTGACACTGGTTTTGTTGTTACTGGTAGTTATCACCGGAGAAGAAATCCTGGGTTCTACCCGCGGTTTGCTAAATCGCTCAATCCAGCCTTCTGAAGTAGCCAAGATGATAACAATCATCTACCTGGCGGTGTGGCTGTTTTCCAAGCGAGAAAGGCTGACCAGTGTGACGCTTGGTTTGCTGCCCCTTGCGGGCATTATTGGAATTGTAGGTGGGTTAATCTGGGCCCAACCGGATATCAGCGCTATGGCGACAGTGATGGTACTGGGCGGTTTGATGTTTTACCTGGCTGGAGGGGAAATTCGCCAGATCGCGGTCCTGTTATTGATCTCTCTGGTCGTCGGCTTGCTGGTTGTGCAGATCAGTGCTACAGGTAACCAGAGATTTGAGGACTTCCTGAGAGGTTGGAAGGATCCAGCTGAAGGTTCTTACCATGTAAAACGCACCTTCGAGGCTTTTGCCAGGGGAGGGTGGATCGGACAGGGGATAGGAAAAGGAGAAACGAAATACACCGGCCTACCTTTTCCCGCCACTGACAGCATTTATGCAGTGGTTGGTGAGGAAACCGGTGTGCTGGGTTCGGTGTTTGTTGTCATCCTGTTTTCCTTGTTCCTATGGCGCGGGCTGGCGATCGCCAGGGGTGCCCCAGATCAAATGGGAACTCTGATCGCAGCCGGGCTCAGCTTGTGGATCACGGCTGAAGCGTTTCTAAACATGGCTGGAGTGATCAACCTCTTGCCTGTCTCCGGAAATGTGCTGCCTTTGTTTTCGGCTGGCGGTACAAACCTGACGGTAACCTTGGCTGCTGTTGGCACCCTGTTAAATATCTCTCGCCTATCAGTAAAGGCGCGGGAGGAAAACGGGAGGACGTTCAATGCGGTTGTTGATTTGCGCCGGGGGGACGGGCGGCGGCGTGTATCCAGCGCTCGCCGTACTACAGTCCCTCGAAAGCGAATATGAGAACGGAAAGAAAGATATCGAAACTGCAGCATTGCCTTCCAGGTCTTTCCTTCCTGGGGTGGATGTGCTGTGGGTTGGGGTTGAAGGCGGCATGGAAAAGGATTTGATCCAACGTTCTGGCATTCCATTCGAGACCATTCCAGCTGCTGGAGTCCATGGAGTTGGATGGCACCGCCTGCCGGGCAACATGGTTCTGCTGGCGAAAGGATATGGCAGATCGAGGGAAATTCTCAGGCGATTCAGACCGGAGGTGCTCTTTTTCACCGGAGGGTTCATCGCGGTACCGATGGCAGTTGCTGGCAGGCGTGTGCCTTCGCTTCTGCACGTTCCCGATATCGAACCAGGACTGGCGTTGAAAACCCTGGCACATTTCTCGAACCAGATCGCGGTGACAGTGGAAGTTTCTAAAGAGTTCCTTCCTCACCGTGCACGGGTGACTGTCACCGGTTATCCGACCCGGCCGGATTTGAAAAAGTGGAGCCTGGATGATGCGCGCGAGGCGCTGAATTTGACTTCGGAGCTGCCCACATTGCTGGTATTTGGGGGCAGCAAAGGGGCGCGTTCGATCAATCGCGCACTCACCGCAGCCCTGCCGGATTTGCTGCCAGAGATGCAGGTCATCCATCTCACCGGGCATTTGGATTGGGAGGAAAATGTAGAGTCCCAAAATCAGCTGGCTTTGCGGCTGAAGGATACATCCTGGCAGGATCGTTATCACGCATATCCTTACTTGCATGAGCAGATGGGTGCAGCCCTGTCGGCAGCAGACCTGGTGCTGTCACGTGCCGGCGCTTCGATCCTGGGAGAATTCCCACTGTTTGGTCTTCCAGCTATCCTGGTGCCTTATCCCTACGCCTGGCAGTACCAGAAAACCAACGCTCAATTCCTGGTGGATCGAGGCGCAGCTGAAATCTTGCGCGATGAAAATTTATCACCACACCTCGCTCAACAGGTGCTGGAGCTCATGCGGGATAAGGAACGTCGAAACCGGATGCACCTGGCCATGCAGACACTTGCCCAACCTGAGGCTGCGAAATCAATTTCCGGTCTTTTACGCAGACTGGCTGGTGAAACTGGACCAGGAAAGGAAATCAGCGCATGATTGCCATCTTAATTGTTTTCTATCTTTTCCTGGGATTGTTTTCAATCATGGGCGCGATGCGCGGCTGGGCAAAGGAAATGCTGGTGATCTTCAGCGTGGTGCTTGCGCTGGCATTTATTGTCGTCATTGAAACCTATGTCCCATATGTTAGCGAGTTCCTGAAAACCAATCCGGATATCCAGATATGGGTGCGTATTATTATTGTGATTGGATTTGCCTTTTTTGGCTATGAATCACCGCGTTTCTCCAGGATCGGCAAGGCTACTGAACGGCGAGAGCGTTTGCAAGATATCCTGTTGGGTGGGATTTTGGGAGTGGTCAGCGGCTACATGATCGTGGGCAGCCTGTGGTCGTTTATCAACTCGGCTGGCTATCCGCTTGATTATGTGATTCCTCCGTCCACGGAGTGGCCAATGGGAGAAGCTACTTTGAGGATTTTGAATATACTGCCGCCGGTGTGGCTGGGCCAGCCACCGACGATCTTTATTGCGATGGTCTTCGCCTTTTTGATTGTGATCGTAGTATTTGTCTAGGACAGGAATTGGAATGCATGTTCATCTCATCGGGATCGGCGGTACAGGACTCTCGGCGATTGCGCAGGTGCTCCTGGAAAAAGGATACGAAGTGAGCGGATCAGACCGGTTGGGGAGTACGGTGACCCAGAAATTGCAGGATTCTGGAGTGCGAGTGTATATCGGGCACCAACCCGAAAATATCGCTGGCGCTGACCTGGTGCTGCGTTCCTCGGCTGTCACCGATGAAAATTTGGAAGTCCAGGCGGCGATTGAGTCGCGCATCCCGGTGGTAAAGAGAGCCGATTTTCTGGAACACCTGATTGACAGGCAGGAATGCATCGCCGTTGCAGGTACACATGGAAAAACGACCACAACCGCCATGCTGGCCTGGGTATTTCACGCACTTGGGCTCGACCCTTCCTATATTATCGGCAGCGGCTCATTGAACCTGGGTAACAATGCGCATGCCGGCACGGGCAAGTATTTTGTGATTGAAGCGGATGAATACGACTACATGTTCCTGGGACTCAGTCCAAGGATATCAATCGTGACGAATATCGAGCACGATCATCCCGACTGTTTTCCAACTTTCAGTGATGTACTGGAGGCATTTAAATCATTCGCTTCCCGGACTCTACCTGCGGGCATTCTCATCGTAAGTGGAGAAGATCCAGGGGCTTCACAGCTGTTGGCATTTGCCATGGACTCAGGTCGGAAGTGTGTGACGTACGGTCTCGGGCCAGGCAGATTTGATATCTGTGCCGACGACCTGGTTCCAGGCGCCAAGGGAGGCTACCGGTTTGCCGTTTCCCGAAAAAATGCTGAACGACTGGTGGAGCCCGAACTTCAAATTCCCGGCGTTCACAACGTGCGCAACGCGCTGGCATGCCTGGCTGTCGTAGATGTCCTGGGCCTCTCGCTGGATGCGGCAGCCACTGCATTACAGGATTTCAAAGGGACGGGGCGCAGGTTTGAGTTATTGGGTGAAATCTCAGGGGTGACAATTATCAGCGATTATGCACACCATCCAACGGAGATCCAGGCAACCCTGGCAGCCGCTCGCATGCGTTATGCAGACAGGCGCATCTGGGCTGTGTGGCAGCCGCATACATTCTCACGGATCACTACGCTGTTCGACCAGTTCAGCAGGTCGTTTAAGGATGCAGACCGTATCCTGGTGACCGAGGTGTACGCTGCCAGAGAAGGACCTCCTGCGGGAGGTTATTCCTCACGAACGATCACTGAAAAGATCCCCGGCGACGCTGTGTTCGTTCCGGATTTGGCACTGGTTCGGAACTTGTTGGGAAGACAGCTGGCGGCTGGAGATGTGGTCGTTATCCTTTCGGCTGGCGACGCGGACAAGTTGGGCAGCTGGTTAATCACCGACCTGGCAGTGAAGCAGGATCACAAACGCGATGATTAAATTGGATCTAAGACCAGTGAACACGGAGCAGCTAGAGAAGGTTTATAAAGACCGGTTGCAGAAGGAAATCCCTCTGTCTCGTTTTACGGCTGCGCGCATCGGTGGAAACGCACAGATGCTTTTCGAAGCCAGCAACAAACATGAGCTGGAGGATATCGTCGAGCTTTGCTGGGAGACTGACATTCCGTTTACGCTGCTGGGAGGCGGTTCGAACCTGCTGGTGAGTGATGCTGGGATTCGTGGCCTGGTGGTATTGAACCGGGCGCGGCAGGTGAGTTTTGAAGAGGATGCAATCCCTCTGCAGGTGTGGGCCGAATCCGGCGCGAATCTGGGAGTGATTGCGCGCATGGCAGCCCAGCACGGGTTCAGCGGTCTTGAATGGGCTGCCGGCATCCCGGGCACCCTGGGAGGAGCGGTTTTTGGTAACGCAGGGGCTCACGGCAGTGATATGACAGGAAATTTACTTCTGGCTGAAATCTTGCATCGTTCTCATAGCGGCTATGGTGCGAGATCAGGTATTGAGGAGTGGCCAGTCGATCGCTTCAGGTACGAATATCGCAGTAGCATCTTGAAACGCCAACATGGAGAAGGTGTCATCCTATCTGCAGCGTTGAAATTGGAACGAAGTGTGCCCGAGTTAGTGCAGGCGAAGATCGATGAATTCACAGTTTACCGCAGGAGGACTCAGCCGCCAGGAGCAAGCATGGGATCGATGTTTAAGAATCCACCGGGAGACCATGCGGGCAGGTTAATCGAGGCAGCAGGATTAAAGGGTCTGAGAATAGGAGATGCCCAAATCAGCACTCTGCATGCAAATTTTTTCATTAACCTGGGGCAGGCAAAAGCGGTGGATGTATCCCGGTTGATCGAAATTACCCGCCGAAAGGTCCATGAGAAATTCGGTGTGGATTTAGAGCTGGAAATCGAGTTCGTGGGCGATTGGTAGAAGGAAAGCAGTGAGCGCAAAAAAACGTCTGGGTGTGCTTTTTGGAGGACGATCTGGAGAACACGAGGTCTCCCTGATGTCCGCGCGTTCGATTTTAAGTGCGGTGAATCGCGAGACTTACGATGTGATCGAGATCGGCATTACCCACGACGGAGCCTGGCTGGTCGGGGAAAAAGTCCTGGATTCCATGCTGCAAGGTTCGTCCGGCCTGCTTTCTCAAGCTACCATCCTGCCTGATCCGAGCCAGCGCGCCATTTTTCGCATCGATCCAGGACGTGATAAAGCGAACATTGAACGTCTCTCGGATTTGGACGTGGTTTTCCCTGTTTTGCACGGGACATTCGGTGAAGATGGCACCTTACAGGGTCTGCTGGAGCTGGCTGACCTGGCATATGTTGGGGCGGGCGTCCTGGGATCATCACTGGGCATGGATAAGGGTGTCTTCAAGGATGTGATGAGGGCTCATGGAATTCCGGTGGTCGAATCTATTGTTCTCAGCCGGCAGGAAATCCAAAGCGAAATGGAGCAATGCATCCAGCGCGGGCTTCAAATCTCGCAGTTTCCACTTTTTGTCAAACCAGCCAATCTCGGCTCTTCAGTGGGGATAATGAAATGCAAATCCAGGGCAGATTTAATGGAAGGGTTAGCTGACGCCGCGCGTTACGATCGAAGGGTAATCGTCGAGCGAGGGATCGATGCCAGGGAAATAGAAGTCAGCGTATTGGGAAATGAAAATCCGATTGCTTCCATACCCGGGGAAATTCTACCCAGTCGAGAATTCTATTCGTACGAAGCAAAATATATTGATGACGCTTCCAGGTTATTGATACCAGCGCCTATTCCTCCGCAAATCAGTGAAAGAGTCCAAGACCTGGCGATCAAGGCCTACAAGGCCATCGATTGCGCAGGTATGGCACGCGTTGATTTCCTGCTGGAAAAGACGGGTGCCGATGGAGTACAACCAGGCCAGTTGTATCTCAACGAGCTCAATACGATCCCGGGTTTTACGAAAATCAGCATGTATCCGAAACTGTGGGAGGCAAGCGGTATTTTTTATCCTGAGCTTATCGACCGATTGATTGAGCTGGCGATTGAAAGGAAAGCAGACCGGGATAGAACTGAAAGACGGTATCGTACTGATGAATAAGATATCAGCTACTTCAACTAAACGATCGGATCAGATTCGTAATAAAAAGAGCGCGGGATGGCGCAAGTCAAAATCGGCATCTGCCAGGCGCAAGCGAACCGCTGTCACGCCAACGGCTGCTCCTGTGATGGCACGAAATCCTGCTCCATCAAAACCCTCAAAAGACTATAAACCTGCCAGGAAAACCCGCCGCAGATTTGACCTGGCATTGAATTCGCCTGGTGTGGAGATGCGCCTGCCAGCAATTCCACAAATCCATATTGGTTTCCGACTGCTTTCATTTTTCTTACTGGCTGGGTTCTCTTACGGATTATTCACCCTTTGGAATTCCGCCCAATTTCGAGTAGACGCTGCGCAAATTATCGGATTGCAGCGCATTACGGGCGAAGCAGTCAACACGGTGTTGGGAATTTCTGGCGAACCGATTTTTACGATGGACGTGGCGAACATCGAACAGATGGTGAAGGACGAATTCCAGGAATTTTCTGCAGCCGAGGTCGAGGTATCACTGCCGAACTCGGTCGTGATTACGGTGACAGAGCGCGTGCCGGTGTTAATTTGGATCCAGGATGAACGAACCAATTTAGTGGATGAAAATGGTAGCACTTTTCCCATGCGTGTTGAAAACGAGAGCCTGGTATTGCCGGTCGTGGAATCCCAGGCAAATCCACCTGCTCCACCTGCTCAGCAGGACGCTTCTCCGGGGTCTGAGGCAGGATCAACCCTTCAATTTTCTGCCATATCGATGTTGGAAGGGCCCGATGAAATAGAAGGCTTGAGATCACGTCCATTGCTGACCAGGGAAATGGTGACAGCAGTCTTGCTGATGGCTGAAAGCGCACCATCGGAAGCCTTATTGACTTATACAGCCGAGCATGGGCTGGCGTGGCAGGATAAGCGCGGCTGGAGTGTGTATTTTGGCGCTCCAGAAGACATGGAAATGAAATTGAAAGTATACAGAACAATCCTGGATCATTTGAAATCTCAAGATACCCGTCCGGAGATGATCAGTGTTGAGTTTTTATCTTCACCATATTTCCGCATCGCCGGGTGAGAGTAACCTATGACCATCCTGTTCAATTATTTATTGCAAGAGGCAAAGTGATGGAAGAAGACCAGATTTTTACAGGCGTTGATGTCGGCTCGACCAAAATATGTACACTGGTCGGTCGTTTGGAGAGCCAGGGAAATATACGCATCCTGGGTGTTGGGATCGAGCCATCACGCGGACTGCGAAAAGGAGTAGTGGTCGACCTTGAAGCTGCTGCCCAGGCTGTATTTAAATCGAAAGAGAAGGCTGAACGAACGTCCGGTGTTGAGATCATGGATGCCCTGGTTAGCCTGGCAGGGGCGAATGTTACATCTGTAAACAGCCGGGGTGTGGTAGGTGTGACCGGCAGAATCATTGATCAGGATGACGTTGCCAGGGCTGTGGACGCTGCTCGAGCAATCGCAATTCCACACAATCGCGAAATCGTGCATGTAATCCAGCGCGGTTTTAATGTCGATGGGCAGGAAGGAATCCGCACCCCGATCGGGATGCACGGTTACAGGCTGGAAGTCGAAACCCATATCATCACAGCTTCTGCTGCCGGCATCGAAAACTTGAGGCAGTGCATGGCTGGGGCTGACCTGGATGTATCCCAATTTGTCTTGAATCCCCTGGCCTCGGCTGAAGTTGTGTTGACGGAAACGGAACGCCAGATGGGCGTGGTGGTGTGTGACGTGGGCGGCGGTACAACGGATATGGCGATCTACGTGGACGGAGACATCTGGCATACCGCGGTGCTGGGATTGGGTGGCAATCACATCACTTCGGATATCGCCCAGGTCCTGAGACTGCCAAACACCCAGGCGGAAGAAGTGAAACTTCAGCACGGTCACGCCGACCCGGAGGAAATCGACCGCCGGCAGTATTTCAACATCCAGCCCTTCGGCGAACACGAGCCCGTTCAAGTCAGTCACTATGAGCTGGTGCAGATTATCAACGCGCGCGTTGAAGAGATATTCGGCCTGGTGGTCCAGGAAATTAAACGCTCAGGATACGACGGGTTGTTACCAGCTGGAATGGTCCTGACGGGAGGCACGAGCTCTTTGCCAGGCATACGCAAGATTGCAGGAAAAATCCTGGGAGTACCCGTCCGACTGGCAAAACCCGAAAACATCATCGGGCTATCCGATCGATTAAATTCACCGGCTTTCTCCACCGGTATGGGATTGCTGCGCTGGGCCACCCTGATGAGCGAAGTTACCCCTCGCAGAAACGGTAAACACGGGGATTCCGGACCAAGAGGACCGGTTTTCGGCACAAAACTGGAGAAAGCTGTGGAGTGGTTGAAGTCTCTCTTGCCGTGAGGAAGAGACAATATTAATGTTGATCACAGGGTCAGACCCTGATCATGAAGAAGGATGAACATTGAACGCGAATCCAATGAAAGGAAAGGAAGTGACAGCGAATAAATACGTATGTCAAGTTCACTTCGAGGAGGAATAATGTCGACAAATTCACACATGCCTAATCAGATCGAAACCTTTGCCCGCATTAAAGTCGTCGGTGTGGGTGGAGGCGGATGCAACGCCGTCGACCGCATGATCGACGAAGGCATGCAAGGTGTTGAGTTCGTGGGAGTTAACACGGATGCCCAGGCCTTGCTGCTGTCCAAAGCGCCAACACGGGTGCGAGTCGGCGAAAAGCTGACACGCGGACTGGGATCTGGTGGCGACCCTGAAGTAGGGCGAAAAGCTACAGAAGAATCTGCTGAAGAGCTTTATACCGTTCTGAAGGGCGCCGATATGGTCTTCATCACCTCCGGGATGGGAGGCGGCACCGGTACCGGCGGCGCTCCAGTAGTGGCTAAAATTGCGCGAGATATCGGAGCATTGACGATCGGCGTGGTCACCAGGCCTTTCAATTTCGAAGGATCGCGCCGTATCCAGGCAGCTGAGACGGGAATCGATCTCTTCAAGGAACAGGCAGACACATTGATTGTGATCCCGAATGACCGGCTCCTGCAGATTGTGGATAAGCGTGCCAATTTGCAGCAAGCTTTTCGGATTGCAGACGATGTCCTGCGCCAGGGCGTTCAAGGAATTTCTGAGCTGATCACCGTTCCCGGTTTGATCAACCTGGATTTCGCGGATGTCCGGACGATCATGTCCGAAGGCGGCGCAGCGCTGATGGCAGTCGGGCAGGCAAAAGGAGAAGATGCTGCACGTGTGGCGGCTGAGCAAGCCATCTCCAGCCAGCTGCTGGATATTACCATCGACGGGGCACGCGGCATCCTGTTCAACGTGACCGGCGGTCCGGAACTGACTCTCTTCGATGTCAACGAGGCTGCTGCGATCATCAAGGAGACCGCTCATCCAGACGTCAACCTTATATTCGGTGCAGTGATCGATCCGAACATGAAAGACCAGGTGCGGATCACCGTGATTGCGACTGGCTTCGAGCGCGCAAATGCAATCAAACGGAGCATCGAAGTACCCACCATCGAGGTAAGGGAAAACACCGAGCGCAGAGAGACTGTCCAGGTAACCCGCACGGCAACCAAAGAATTTCAGCCGCGCCCTTTCAACACGGAAGACCTGGATATCCCGACCTTCCTGCGAAACCGGAAGTAATAAGATAGAAATATAACAGGCAAATGTGTGATCAGATCTAGGGTCGGCTGCTTTCCTGTCATTGAATTTGCCAGCGTGTGGGGCACACAACGCGACAAATCCTCCTGGATTCCCCCTTTCTGCCTTCGCATGGGGAACAGGGTCTCCAACCCGTTGGGTTCATTGCAAGAAGCAAAGAGCACAACGGGTCTGGAGGATGACCGGGAAAGACTACCAGTACTAGAGTACCAGCCCGATCCCTAGATTCTAAAGTTGTAACCATGGTTATTTGCTTGCCATTCAGTGACAACTATGCTAAAATGCAACTCCGCTTAACCCCACTGGTACGGATAGTATCCCAGGTATCCCCCAAAGATGGGGGTTACAAATGTTCTAATTATTATAGAGGGCTTCATGCGCTGTCCCTATTGTGCGAACAAAGATAGCAGAGTCATCGACACATCCCAGGATGCGCGCGGCGGAGTGCGGCGCAGACGAAAGTGCGAGAATTGCGGCCAGCGGTTCAGTACTTATGAACGCCCGACGCTGGCTGTTCCATTGATAATTAAACAGGATGGCTCGCGAGAAGAGTTTGACCGGGATAAGCTGATGAGGGGAATACGGATATCGTGCGCCAAGCGGCCGGTTTCTGCTGCTGACATTGAGCGCCTTGTTGGTGAGATCGAGTCGACCTTGCAGGCCATGGGTCGTGCTGAAGTCTCATCTCGTATCATTGGAGATCGAGTCATCACCGGCCTTAAAGAATTAGATCAAATCGCTTACATCAGGTATGCAATCGTATATTTGGGTTTAGATGATCTTGAATCAATCCGGAGTGAAATTGACCGACTCCTGGAGGCATAGTATTTTTTTCTGGCTGCCGTGGCTCGTGATTTCGCCTTAGTTGTGAATTCGGAATAATTGATCTTATTTGAGCAGGGTGAGGAGGCTGTACGATGAAAAATTTACCAGTTACCAACGCAGTTGAAAATGGCTTGCTTCCGACACCTCCAGTCCCCTCAAAAATCAGCCCGGTTATCTTATCTGACAATGCCCGGCAGGTGCTGGTCCGCCGTTATGTCCGCAGGGGAAAAAATGGAAATCCGGTTGAGACACCGGAAGAGATGTTCTGGCGAGTAGCCTACCATGTTTCTGCACCTGAAACGCAATGGGGTGCCAGTAGAGACGAGACTGCCGAACAGTTTTTTGAATTACTGGCTTCCAAGCGTTTTTTTCCAAACTCACCAACCTTCACTGGTGCCGGTACACCGCTGGGCCAGTTAGCCGCCTGTTTTGTCCTGCCAATCAGCGACGACATGGGGCGCGACGCGGCCGGGATATTTCAGACGCTAAGAGATGCTGCACTCATCCAGCAGACCGGCGGAGGAAACGGGTTCTCATTTTCCCGCCTGCGTCCGAAAGGATCTCTGGTGAAAACTTCTGCCGGTCAGGCGACTGGACCGGTGGGTTTCTTGCGCGTGTACGACCAGGCTTTCGGAGAAATTGCACAGGGAGGTACGCGCCGGGGTGCCAACATGGCAGTATTGCGCGTCGACCACCCGGATATCGAAGAATTTATCACCTGCAAAACAGATGAGAATGCGATCACCAATTTCAATATTTCAGTGGGTGTTACCGATGCTTTCATGCGCGCAGTCCAACAGGATGAAACCTGGGACTTGCGCTTTCCCGATGTCACCATCCCGGAGTATAAAGGTTTTTCTGGTACGCTGGAGCAGGCTGAAGCAATTGGCTTGCCGATCCTGACCTACAAAACTGTTCGGGCGGTGGAGTTATTTGAAAAGATAGTCACTCAGGCGCATCATAATGGTGAACCTGGAGTATTGTTCCTGGACGCCTCCAACCGGTCAAACCCCGTTCCGCATCTTTATAACCTGGAAGCGACGAATCCCTGCGGCGAGCAGTTCTTGGGTCCATACGAAAACTGCTGCCTCGGATCAACAAATCTCTCGCAACATTTCGGCCCAGGCGGTAGCGTGGATTGGGAGAAGCTGCGCCAGACTGTGGAGCTGTCGACGATTTTCCTGGACGATGTGGTG
>Ga0209254_10000881_pt1 | contig 26275 bp, 23 predicted proteins | sample FrelakmetDIP11DI_FD_187148 | JGI IMG/M metagenome (GOLD analysis project Ga0209254, IMG submission 187148) | Freshwater lake sediment microbial communities from the University of Notre Dame, USA, for methane emissions studies - DIP11 DI (SPAdes)... | ecosystem: Environmental > Aquatic >...
TGTGGTGGCCGCAGCAGGCACCGCGAATCACGTTGTGCCACATTATATTGGGCTCGGTTCAGTGGACGCAGACGGCCGACGGCTGGGACCGCTGGCCGGCGTCGGTGACGTGGACCCACGACGGCGCGGCGCTGCTGGTCACCGCCGACCAGAACGGCCGCTGCCCGATCTTCGAGGTCCGCCTCGACGGTGAGCTGACCGCAAACACCGCCGACGGCGTCGAGGTGCCCTCGTGGCTGGTGCTGCCGCGCTCGTCCGTGTACTTCCCGGCCGAGAACCACTGGGTGCTCTCACCGCAGCACGCCAAGATCTGGTATCAGGTGGTCATCGGTTCCTGGCCGAGCACGTGCTGGGGGAGAGCGTCGAGTTCCCCGAAACTCTGGGGTAGACGCGCACCGGTAAGTTGGCGCCCATGACCGCAGAGCAGCGTGAATTCGACATCGTCCTGTACGGGGCCACCGGCTTCGTCGGCAAGCTCACGGCCGAGTACCTGGCCAAGGTTGGCGGCGACGCCCGCATTGCCCTGGCCGGCCGCTCTCCCGACAAGCTGCTCGCCGTCCGCGAGACGCTCGGCGAGTCGGCACAGTCCTGGCCGATCCTGACCGCCGACGCCTCCTCGCCGTCGTCGCTGAACGACATGTCCGCCCGGACGCGCGTCGTGGTCACCACCGTCGGTCCCTACAGCCGCTACGGTCTGCCACTGGTGGCCGCGTGCGCGGCGGCGGGCACCGACTACGCCGACCTCACCGGCGAGGCGATGTTCGTACGGCAGAGCATCGACGACTATCACAAGGAGGCCATCGACACCGGGGCGCGCATCGTGCACGCCTGTGGATTTGATTCCGTTCCTTCGGATATGAGCGTGTTCGCGCTCTATCGGCGAGCGGAGCAGGACGGCACCGGCGAACTCGGCGACACCAACTTCGTGTTGCGTGGCCTCAAGGGCGGGGTGTCCGGCGGTACGGCCGCCTCGATGGTCGAGGTGTTCCGGGCGGCGTCCAATGATCCCAATACCCGCCGGCTGTTCGAGGACCCGTACACGTTGAGCCAGGACCGTGCTGCCGAGCCGGAACTGGGACCGCAGCCCGATCTGCCGTGGCGGCGCGGACGCGAGATAGCCCCGGAACTGGCGGGCATCTGGACCACCGGCTTCGGCATGGCCTTGTACAACACCCGGATTGTGCGACGCAGCAACGCGCTGCTCGACTACGCCTACGGCAAGAAGTTCCGCTACGCCGAGAACCTCAGCGTCGGCTCGTCGGTCTTCGCACCGGTCCTGTCGGCGGTGGCGTCGGCGGCCAACAACGGTGGGGTTGCGTTGGGCAGCCGGTTCTTCCGTTTCCTGCCGCGCCGGCTGGTCGAGCGCATCGTGCCCAAGCCCGGCACCGGCCCCAGCGAACAGGCTCGCGAGAGCGGCTACTACAAGGCCGAGACCTACACGACCACCACCGGCGGTGCCCGCTACGTGGCCAGGATGTCCCAGCAGGGCGATCCGGGTTACAAGGCCACCTCGGTGATGCTCGGGGAGTGCGCGCTGGCGCTGGCGTTCGACCGTGACAAGCTCTCGGATCTGCACGGAGTTCTCGCCCCCGCCGCGGCGATGGGCGACGCCCTGCTGGCCCGGTTCCCGGCGGCTGGCATCGAGTTGGAAACCGTGCGGCTGGACTGAATTTCCTCCTGAGCGTAATCCGCGCCGGAGGGGGTCCGGCTGGACTAGTGTCGGCTGCGAGTGACCGAAATCAACGCGAAGGTGGAACGTCATCATGGCCGGTCTCGAAGACCTCTACAACCAGATCCCGGTAGCGGACATCGCCAACAAGCTCGGAGCTGACCAGGGCGAGGTGAACCAGGCCATCCAGACCCTGGTGCCCACGCTGCTCGGCAGCATCCAGCACAACGTCGTGTCGGAGGACATCGACTCCAGCGAGCTCGAGTCGGAAATCGCCGCCGAGGGCGCCTCCGGCCTGATCGACGGCGGCGTGAACGTCGACGACGTCGACCCGGCCCAGGGTGAGCAGTTCATCTCGCGCATTTTCGGCGGCAATGACACCAATCAGGTTGCTTCGGCGCTGGCCGGCGGTGGTGCCGGCGGCAATGATCTGATCAAGCGGCTGCTGCCGATCCTGGCTCCGATCGTGCTGGCCTACATCGGCAAGCAGTTTGCGCAGAAGAACGCCGCGCCTGCCGGCGAGGCTCAAGCCTCGGGCGGCGGCGGCCTCGGCGATCTGCTGGGCGGCATCCTCGGCGGCGCCGGCGGTGGCGCCGGCGGTGGAAACAACCCGCTGGGCAGCATCCTGGGCAGCGTGCTCGGTGGCCAGCAAGGTGGCGCACTCGGCAGCATCCTGGGCGGTCTCCTGGGCGGGAAGAAGTAGCGGCCCACACCGCCCGACGCCCCGCAGGCACCCGTTCCTAGAATTGACGGGTGACTACCACTCCTGACGCCCGTGCTGCGGCTCTTCCCAAGTCGTGGGAGCCGGGAGCGGTAGAGCAGCAGATCTACCAGCGCTGGGTTGACGCCGGCTACTTCACCGCGGACGCCGGTAGCGGCAAGCCCCCGTACTCGATCGTGCTGCCGCCGCCGAACGTGACCGGCAGCCTGCACATGGGCCATGCGCTGGACCACACGCTGATGGACGCGCTGACCCGGCGCAAGCGCATGCAGGGCTACGAGGTCCTGTGGCTGCCCGGAATGGACCACGCCGGCATCGCCACCCAGAGCGTGGTGGAAAAGCAGCTGGCCGTCGACGGCAAGACCAAAGAGGACTTAGGCCGCGAGCTGTTCGTCGAGAAGGTGTGGGACTGGAAGCACGAGTCCGGCGGAACGATCGGCGGGCAGATGCGCCGCCTGGGCGACGGCGTCGACTGGAGCCGCGACCGGTTCACCATGGACGAGGGCCTATCCCGGGCGGTACGCACCATCTTCAAGCGCCTGTACGACGCGGGGCTGATCTATCAGGCCGAGCGGCTGGTGAACTGGTCGCCGGTGCTTCAGACCGCGATCTCCGACCTCGAGGTCAAATACTCCGACGTCGAGGGTGAGCTGGTGTCCTTCCGGTACGGGTCGATGAACGACGCCGAACCGCACATCGTCGTCGCCACCACCCGGATCGAGACGATGTTGGGGGACACCGCGATCGCGGTGCACCCCGACGATGACCGCTACCGGCATCTGGTCGGCAGCACGCTGCCGCACCCGTTTTTGAATCGTCGCATCATCATCGTTGCCGACGAGCACGTCGACCCCGAATTCGGAACTGGCGCAGTCAAAGTCACACCCGCCCACGACCCCAACGACTTCGAGATCGGGTTGCGTCACAACTTGCCGATGCCGTCGATCATGGACACCAAGGGCCGGATCGCCGACACCGGAACGCAGTTCGACGGTCTGGACCGGTTCGAGGCCCGCTACGCTGTGCGCCAGGCGCTGGCCGACGAGGGGCGGATCGTCGCCGAGAAGCGGCCGTATCTGCACAGCGTCGGGCATTCCGAACGCAGCGGTGAGCCCATCGAGCCGCGGCTGAGCCTGCAGTGGTGGGTGAAGGTGGAGTCGATGGCCAAGGCCGCCGGCGACGCGGTGCGCAACGGCGACATCGTCATTCATCCGAAGAGCCTCGAGCCGCGCTGGTTCGCCTGGGTCGACGACATGCACGACTGGTGCATCTCGCGCCAGCTGTGGTGGGGCCACCGCATTCCAATCTGGCACGGACCCGACGGGCAGACGGTGTGCGTCGGGCCCGACGAGACTCCGCCCGCGGGCTGGGAGCAGGACCCCGACGTGCTGGACACGTGGTTCTCCTCGGCGCTGTGGCCGTTCTCCACGATGGGCTGGCCGGACCGTACCCCGGAGCTGGAAAAGTTCTATCCGACAAGCGTTCTTGTCACCGGCTACGACATCCTGTTCTTCTGGGTGGCGCGCATGGTGATGTTCGGCACGTTCGTGTCGGGGGACGACGCGATCACCTCCGGCGGTGAGCGCGGGCCGCAGGTGCCGTTCGAGAACGTCTTCCTGCACGGCCTGATCCGCGACGAGCACGGCCGCAAGATGAGCAAGTCGCGTGGCAACGGCATCGACCCGCTGGACTGGGTGGAGTTGTTCGGCGCCGACGCGCTGCGGTTCACGCTGGCTCGCGGCGCCAGTCCCGGCGGTGACCTGTCGATCGGCGAGGACCACGCTCGAGCCTCCCGCAACTTCGCCACCAAGCTGTTCAACGCCACCCGGTTCGCGTTGATGAACGGGGCGGGCCCCGCGGCGCTGCCGCCGGCCGCTGAGCTGACCGAGGCAGACCGCTGGATTCTGGGCCGCATGGAAGAGGTTCGTGCCGAGGTGGATTCGGCCTTCGACGGCTACGAGTTCAGCCGCGCCTGCGAGTCGCTGTATCACTTCGCCTGGGACGAGTTCTGTGACTGGTACCTCGAGCTGGCCAAAGTTCAGCTGGCCGAAGGCGTTTCGCACACCACCGCGGTGCTCGCCGCGGTCGTTGACACCTTGCTGAAGCTGCTGCACCCGGTGATGCCGTTCGTCACCGAGACGTTGTGGAAGGCGCTGACCGGTGCCGAGTCGCTGGTGGTCGCCGACTGGCCCGCGCCGTCGGGATTCGCGCCGGATAACGTTGCCGCACAACGGGTTGCCGACGTCCAGAAGCTGGTCACCGAGGTCCGCCGGTTCCGCAGCGACCAGGGCCTGGCCGACCGGCAGAGGGTGCCCGCCCGGTTGTCCGGTGTCGACGAGGCCGGGTTGGGCGCTCACGTCGCCCCGGTGACCGCGCTGTCCTGGCTGACGACTGCCGGCGCGGATTTCAGCCCGACCGCACACATCGAGGTGCGGCTGTCCGGCGGCACCGTCGACGTCGAGCTCGACACCTCCGGAACGGTCGACGTCGCAGCCGAGCGCCGCCGGCTGGAGAAGGACCTTGCCGCCGCGCAGAAGGAGCTGGCGGGCACGAGCGCCAAACTCGACAACGCGGCGTTTCTGGCCAAGGCGCCCGAGGACGTCGTCGCCAAGATCCGTGACCGTCGGCAGCTGGCCGGCGAGGAAGTGGAGCGCATCGCGGCCCGCTTGGCTGCGCTGGCATGACGGAGCCGCTGGGCCGGCGACATCCGGCTGACGAGCCCACGCCCGACGAGATCGCCGCGCTGCTTCAGGTCGAGCACTTGCTCGACCAGCGCTGGCCGGAGACCAAGCTGGAGCCCAGCACCGCGCGGATCTCGGCGCTGATGGAGCTGCTCGGCTCACCTCAGCTGAGCTATCCGTGCATCCACATCGCCGGCACCAACGGCAAGACGTCGGTGGCGCGCATCGTCGACGCGCTGCTGACCGCATTCAGCCGCCGCACCGGGCGCACCATCAGCCCGCACCTGCAGTCGGCGGTCGAGCGGATCGCCATCGACAACCAGCCGATCAGCCCGGCCCGCTACGTCGAGGTCTACCGCGAGATCGAGCCGTTCGTCCAGATGATCGACCGCCAGTCCGAGGCCGGCGGGGGCCCGGCGATGAGCAAGTTCGAGGTCGTCACCGCAATGGCCTTCGCCGCATTCGCCGACGCCCCAGTCGACGTCGCCGTCGTCGAGGTCGGGATGGGCGGGCGGTGGGACGCCACTAACGTCGTCGGCGCGCCCGTCGCGGTGATCACGCCGATCGGCGTCGACCACGCCGAGTACCTCGGCGACACGATCGCCGACATCGCCGCGGAGAAGGCCGGCATCATCGGCGCCCCGCGCGGTGACCTGGTGCCCGTCGACACCGTCGCGGTGATCGGCAGGCAGCCACCCGAGGCGATGGAGGTCCTGATGGCGCAGGCAATCCGCTCCGACGCCGCGGTGGCCCGCGAGGACTCCGAGTTCGCGGTGCTCAGCCGTCAGGTCGCCGTCGGCGGTCAGGTGCTCGAGCTGCAGGGCCTCGGCGGGACGTACTCGCAGATCTTCCTGCCGCTGCACGGCGAGCATCAGGCCCACAACGCCGTCGTGGCGCTGGCCGCCGTCGAGGCGTTCTTCGGCGCCGGCGCCGACCGCCAGCTCGACATCGACACGGTTCGGGCCGGCTTCGCCGGGGCCGCCAGCCCCGGGCGCCTGGAGCGGATGCGCAGCGCGCCGACGGTGTTCCTCGACGCCGCCCACAACCCGGCGGGGGCGGCCGCGCTGGCCGCCGCGCTGGCCAGCGAGTTCGACTTCCGCTTCCTCGTCGGCGTGCTCAGCGTGATGGGGGACAAGGACGTCACCGGCATCCTCACCGCCCTGGAACCCGTCTTCGACCAGGTCGTCGTCACCCACAACGGCTCGCCGCGGGCGCTCGAGGCCGACGCCCTGGCACTGCGGGCCGAGGAGATCTTCGGGCCCGACCGCGTGGCGCGCGCCGAAACCCTGCCCGACGCGATCGAAACCGCCACCGCGCTGGTCGAGGACTCCGCAGCCGAGGCCGACGGATTCTCCGGCGCCGGGATCGTCATCACCGGCTCGGTGGTCACCGCCGGCGCCGCGCGCACCCTGTTCGGGAAGGACCCCCAATGAGCAACGGCACCGGACCGGACCCCTGGAAGAGCTTCCGCGGCGTCATGGCCGGCACCCTGATCCTCGAGGCCATCGTGGTGCTGCTGGCGCTGCCGGTCGTCGGGCAGGTCGGCGGTGGGCTCACCGCCTGGTCGATGGGCTACCTGATCGGGTTCGCGGTGCTGCTGGTCCTGCTGGCCGGTGTGCAGGGCAGGCCCGGGGCCATCTGGATCAACCTCGGCGTTCAGCTCATCCTGGTCGCCGGGTTCGTGATCTATCCGGCCGTGGGATTCATCGGTGTGCTCTTCCTGGTGGTCTGGGGCATCATCGCCTACCTGCGCGCCGAGGTCCTGCGCCGGCAACGCCGCGGGCTGCTGCCCGGTCAGCAGCAACCACCGGACTGACGGGTACGCTGTCGGCCGTGACCGCGCCGGTGACGATGCTTCAGCGATGCGATGAGGAGGAACGGCGCTAGATGACTGAGCGGACCCTGGTTCTGATCAAGCCTGATGGCGTCGAGCGACGGGTGATCGGTGAGATCATCAGCCGGATCGAGCGCAAAGGCCTGTCTATCGCCGCCCTTGAGCTCAAGCACGTCAGCGACGAGCTGGCCCGGGCGCACTACGCCGAGCACTCCGACAAGCCCTTCTTCGGCTCGCTGCTGGAGTTCATCACCTCCGGGCCCGTGGTGGCCGCGGTCCTCGAAGGTCCCCGCGCGGTTGCCGCGTTTAGGCAGCTCGCAGGGGGTACCGACCCCGTCGAGAAGGCGACCCCGGGCACCATCCGTGGCGATTTCGGCCTGGAAACCCAGTTCAATCTGGTGCACGGGTCGGACTCGACCGATTCCGCCGAGCGCGAGATCGCGCTCTGGTTCCCCGGCGCCTGAAGCTTCGAACCCGGACAGGTGGGCCCGAACCGGGCCCGCGGTGTGGGATACTGGTGACGGATGTGCCGACAAACACATCCGAATGAAGACTTAGACGTGCGCGACCACAGCAAATCGCGGTGCGGCGCCGACCGTCACAGCCATCATTCAGCCAGGCACTGAGCGTGTTCGTTACGGGCCGTTCGGAGCGAGACCATGACAAGCCCGGGAAAACCCGGGCGCACAGCGGAAGCCCTCGCGTGGCCGCGTCGTCAGACGCGCCCGGGGGCTCGAGGAGACTACGTGGCCGACGATGACGTCTACCAGGAACTGCCCGAAGCCCCCAGTCAGCCGCAGTGGGAACCCCCCGCGGCTGCCGGTGACGACGACCTGCCCGAGCGGTTGAGGGTCCACTCGCTGGCCCGGGTGCTCGGCACCACCAGCCGGCGGGTCCTCGATGCGCTGAGCGAACTCGACGGCCGCAGCCGCAGCGCACAGTCCACGGTCGAGCGCAGTGACGCGGTGCGCGTCCGCGACGTGTTGGCGCAGAACCCCGAAGCCGACGAGCCGGCAGCCGAGGTCGAGGAAGTCGAGGAGGCGGCCGAACCGGAGTCGCGCCTCATCCTGGAGACCACCACCGTCGAGACGGTGTACATGCCGTTGTTCGTCGCCCCGCAGCCGGTCAGGGCCGTTGCCGCCGAGGACAGCGACGAGGACGAGGACGAGGACGACGACGAGGACGAGGAGTCCGGCGCCGAGGTCGACGACGACCAGGGCGACCGTCCGGCCAACCGGCGCCGACGCCGTGGCCGTCGTGGTCGCGGGCGCGGTCGCGGCGAGCAGGGCGGTGCCGACGGCGAGGATTCCGACCAGCCGGCCGGCGAGGACAAGTCCGATGGCGCCGACGAGGACGACGCCGACGAGTCCGACGGCGACGAGGAGTCGACCAGCGGTGAGGGCGCGACGCGCCGCCGGCGCCGGCGCCGGCGCCGCAAGGCCGGTAACGGCGAGGACGGCGAGGCCGGGACCTCCGACGATCCGCCCAACACCGTCGTGCACGAACGCGCCCCGCGCAGCAAGGCCGAGCGCGACCCGGACGCGATCCAGGGCATCAGCGGCTCCACCCGGCTCGAGGCCAAGCGCCAGCGCCGCCGCGACGGTCGCGACGCCGGCCGCCGCCGGCCACCGATTCTGTCCGAGGCCGAGTTCCTGGCCCGCCGCGAAGCCGTCGAGCGCGTCATGGTGGTGCGCGACAGGATCCGTACCGAGCCGCCGCACGAGGGCGCCCGCTACACCCAGATCGCGGTGCTGGAGGACGGCGTCGTCGTCGAGCACTTCGTCACCTCGGCGGCATCGGCGTCGCTGGTCGGCAACATCTACCTGGGCATCGTGCAGAACGTCCTGCCGTCGATGGAGGCCGCCTTCGTCGACATCGGCCGCGGCCGCAACGGTGTGCTCTACGCCGGTGAGGTCAACTGGGAGGCGGCCGGGCTCGGCGGCGCCCAGCGCAAGATCGAGCAGGCGCTCAAGCCCGGCGACTACGTCGTCGTCCAGGTCAGCAAGGACCCGGTCGGTCACAAGGGCGCCCGGCTGACCACCCAGGTGTCACTGGCCGGCCGCTACCTGGTCTACGTGCCGGGTGCCTCGTCGACCGGAATCAGCCGCAAGCTGCCCGACACCGAGCGGCAGCGGCTCAAGGAGATCCTGCGCGAGGTCGTGCCGTCGGATGCCGGCGTGATCATCCGCACCGCCTCCGAAGGGGTCAAGGAAGAAGACATCCGCGGCGACGTCGAGCGCCTGCAGGAACGCTGGAACGCGATCGCCGAGGAAGCTGAGCGGGTCAAGGGCAACAAAGCCGGCGCCGCCGTCGCGCTCTACGAAGAGCCCGACGTCCTGGTCAAGGTGATCCGCGACCTGTTCAACGAAGACTTCTCCGGACTGATCGTCTCCGGCGACAGTGCCTGGGAGACCATCAACTCCTACATCAATTCCGTTGCGCCGGAACTTCTTACGAAGCTGACGAAGTACGACCCGCCAGGTGGGCCGGACGCCCCCGACGTGTTCGCGGTGCACCGCATCGACGAGCAGCTGGCCAAGGCGATGGACCGCAAGGTGTGGCTGCCTTCGGGCGGCACGCTGGTCATCGACCGCGCCGAGGCGATGACCGTCGTCGACGTCAACACCGGCAAGTTCACCGGCGCGGGCGGCAACCTCGAGCAGACCGTCACCAAGAACAACCTGGAAGCGGCCGAGGAGATCGTGCGCCAGCTGCGGCTGCGCGATATCGGCGGCATCGTGGTGATCGACTTCATCGACATGGTGCTGGAGTCCAACCGCGATCTGGTGTTGCGGCGGCTGACCGAGGCGCTGGCCCGCGACCGCACCCGCCACCAGGTGTCCGAGGTGACCTCGCTGGGCCTGGTCCAGCTGACTCGCAAGAAGCTCGGCACCGGGCTGGTCGAGGCGTTTTCGACCACCTGCAGCCACTGCAGTGGCCGCGGGATCATGCTGCACGCCGATCCCGTCGACACCGCGGCGGCGGCCAGTCGCAAGGCTGAGCCCGGAAGCCGGCGCGGCAAGCGCGGCAAGAAGGCCCGCACCGACGAGCCCGCGGTCGCGCGCGTGCCCGCACACGTCCCCGGCGAACACCCGATGTTCAAGGCGATGGCGGCGGCCAACGGCAAGCCCGAGGACGACGAGGCCGAGGAGGAATTCGCCGACGAACTCGACCGCGAGGCGATGTCTGAGTCCGAGGCCGACACCGAGGAGGTCGTCGACGAGGATCTTGAGGACGAGGACTTCGACGACTCCGAGGACGAGGACGATTCGGACGAGGACGACGAGGACGAGGACGAGATTGACGTCGACCTCGACGAGGATGACGAAGACCTCGACGAGGACACCCTCGACATTGTCGACGACGAGGACGAGGACGACGACGCGGACGAGGGTGAGGACTACGACGAGCCCGTCGTGGCGCCCGCGCCCCGGATCCGCCGCCGCGCCGCGGCCCGGCCCGCTGGGCCCCCGGTGTCCTAGGCGAGGCGGTTTGACCCTCCCGGTGCTGGTCACGTAACCTTGAGCAGTTGCCGCCAGGCGTCCGACGCCGGTGGCAGTGGGCTTAAAGATCCCGCACCCCCAGACCCGCGCACGCAGCTTCGGTCAGCGCGCGCCCGCAGAGCAAGGCAGAGGAACTGATGGCGACGTACGCAATCGTCAAGACCGGCGGCAAGCAGTACAAGGTCGCCGTCGGAGACGTGGTCAAGGTCGAGAAGCTCGACGGTGAGCCGGGCGCCTCGGTGTCGCTGCCCGTCGCGCTGGTCGTCGACGGCGCCAAGGTGACCACCGATGCCAAGGATCTGGCCAAGGTCGCGGTGACCGGCGAGGTGCTCGAGCACATCAAGGGTCCCAAGATCCGCATCCACAAGTTCAAGAACAAGACCGGCTACCACAAGCGGCAGGGTCACCGTCAGCCGCTGACCGTGCTCAAGGTCACCGGAATCAAGTAGCGACAGGGAGCGAACAGACATGGCACACAAGAAGGGTGCTTCCAGCTCACGCAACGGCCGCGAGTCCAACGCCCAGCGGCTCGGCGTCAAGCGGTTCGGCGGCCAGGTCGTCAAGGCCGGCGAGATCCTCGTCCGCCAGCGCGGCACCCACTTCCACCCCGGCGTGAACGTCGGGCGCGGCGGGGACGACACCCTGTTCGCCACCGCCCCCGGGGCGGTGGAATTCGGCATCAAACGCGGCCGCAAGACCGTCAACGTCGTCCGCGTCGCCCGACCGGAGTAGGTCTCTCTCGCGAGTGTGAAACCACTGCGAGGTTGAGGCCGATTTCTCGCAACAGGTTCACACTCGGCGGTTGAAAGGACTCTCCGATGCCCCGGTTCGTCGACCGCGTCGTCATTCACACGCGCGCGGGTAACGGCGGTAACGGCTGCGCCTCGGTCCACCGCGAGAAGTTCAAACCACTGGGCGGCCCCGACGGCGGCAACGGCGGCCGCGGCGGCAGCGTCATCCTGGTCGTCGACCCGCAGGTGCACACGCTGCTCGACTTCCACTTCCACCCGAACGTCGTCGCGCCCTCCGGCAAGCAGGGGATGGGCAGCAACCGCGAAGGGGCCAACGGCGGAGATCTCGAGGTCAAGGTTCCCGACGGCACGGTCGTGCTCGACGAGCAGGGCCGGCTGTTGGCCGACCTGGTCGGTGCCGGTACCCGGTTCGTGGCTGCCGAGGGCGGGCGCGGCGGGCTGGGCAACGCCGCACTGGCGTCCCGCGCCCGCAAGGCGCCGGGGTTCGCGCTGCTGGGTGAGAAGGGACAGGAACGCGACCTCACCCTGGAGCTCAAGACCGTCGCCGACGTCGGGCTGGTCGGGTTTCCGTCCGCGGGCAAGTCCTCACTGGTGTCCACCATCTCGGCGGCCAAACCCAAGATCGCCGACTACCCGTTCACCACGCTGGTGCCCAACCTGGGCGTGGTCTCGGCCGGCGAGCACACCTTCACCGTCGCCGACGTCCCGGGCCTGATCCCCGGTGCATCCGAGGGCCGCGGTCTTGGCCTGGATTTCCTTCGCCACATCGAACGGTGCGCGGTGCTGGTCCACGTGGTGGACTGCGCCACGCCGGAACCCGGCCGCGACCCGATCTCCGACATTGACGCCCTCGAAGCCGAGCTGGCCGCGTATCAGCCGACGCTGCAAGGGGATTCGACGCTCGGCGACCTGGCCGACCGTCCCCGCGCGGTGGTGCTCAACAAGATCGACGTGCCCGAGGCGCGTGAGCTCGCCGACTTCGTGCGCCCGGAGATCGAAGGCCGGGGTTGGCCGGTGTTCGAAGTGTCGACGGTGAGCCGGGAAGGCTTGCGGGAGTTGACCTTCGCGCTGTGGGACATGGTGGCGGCCTACCAGGCGGCCCAGCCCGAGGTGGTGCCGCGCCGCCCGGTGATCCGGCCGATCCCGGTCGACGAGAGCGGCTTCAGCGTCGAGGTCGACGCCGAGCACCCCGGCGGATTCGTGGTGCGCGGCACGCGTCCGGAACGCTGGGTCGCGCAGACCAACTTCGACAACGACGAGGCGGTCGGCTACCTCGGCGATCGGCTGGCCCGCCTCGGCGTCGAGGACGAACTGCTGAAGCTGGGTGCCAAGCCGGGATGCGCGGTGACCATCGGCGACATGACCTTCGACTGGGAGCCGCAGACGCCGGCCGGTGTCGACGTCACCCCGACGGGCCGCGGCACCGACGCGCGCCTGGAGCGCAACGACCGGGTCGGCGCGGCCGAGCGCAAGGAGGCGCGGCGGCTGCGCCGAGAGCACGGGGACGAGTAATGAGCCAGTACCGCGACGCAGTCCGCTCCGCGCGCAGCGTCGTCGTCAAGGTCGGCACCACCGCGCTGACCACGACGTCCGGCCTGTTCGACGCCGGCCGGCTGGCCCAGCTGGTCGACGCGATCGAGGCGCGGATGAAGGCTGGCTCCGACGTCGTCATCGTCTCCTCGGGTGCCATCGCCGCCGGTATCGAACCCCTCGGCTTGAGCAGGCGGCCCACCGACCTGGCCACCAAGCAGGCCGCGGCCAGCGTCGGCCAGGTGGCCCTGGTCAACGCGTGGAGCGCGGCGTTCGCCCGCTACGACCGCACCGTGGGACAGGTTCTGCTGACCGCGCACGACATCTCGATGCGGGTGCAGCACACCAACGCCCAGCGCACGCTGGACCGGCTACGGGCGCTGCACGCGGTGGCGATCGTCAACGAGAACGACACCGTGGCCACCAACGAGATCCGCTTCGGCGACAACGACCGGCTCTCCGCGCTGGTGGCTCACCTGGTCGGTGCCGACGCGCTGATCCTGCTGTCCGACATCGACGGGCTCTACGACGGTGATCCGCGCAAGGCGCCGGAAGACAATCCGGCGCGCTTCATCCCCGAGGTCGCCGGCCCCGAGGATCTTGACGGCGTCATCGCCGGGCAGGGCAGCCGGCTGGGGACCGGCGGCATGCGCTCCAAGCTGTCCTCGGCGCTGCTGGCGGCCGACGCCGGCGTTCCGGTGCTGCTGGCCGCTGCCACCGACGCGCCCACGGCGCTGAGCGACGCCTCGGTGGGCACGGTGTTCGCCCCGCGCCCGGCCCGGATGTCGGCGCGCCGGTTCTGGGTGCGCTACGCCGCGGAGGCCTCCGGGGTGCTGACGCTGGACGCCGGAGCGGTGCGCGCGGTGGTCAAGCAGCGGCGCTCGCTCTTGCCGGCCGGCATCACCGCGGTGGCGGGCCGGTTCTTCGGCGGCGACGTCGTGGAACTGCGCGGGCCGGACCAGGAGATGGTGGCGCGCGGTGTGGTGGCCTACGACGCCGCCGAACTGGCGACGATGATCGGCCGGTCGACGTCCGACCTGCCCGCCGAGATGCGCCGCCCGGCCGTGCACGCCGACGACCTGGTGGCGGTCTAGCGGCGGCGCAACAGCCGCCGGATACCGGTGTCGAGCTCGGCCAGTTTTGCCTTCAGCTGTTCGGCGCGCTCACCGGCGGCGTCCATCGGGTCGTCGTCGCGTTTGCGCACCGTCACGCCGTTGGCCTCGGCGGTGGCGATCACGGACTCGCTGACCCGCGGGTCGGCCAGGATCAGTGTGGAGAGCACGCCGGGGAAGAGCACCTTGTCGCGGCGGATCAGCCCGCGGTAGTGCACCTCGGCGGGAATGCGGACGTCGGCGTGGTCTTCGATCTGCTGTCTGGCGGTGGCCATCAGCAGGGTCAGGACGGCCGCCGAGGCCAGGCCGAGCAACCGGGCCCGGCCGGGAAACCAGGGCACCGGCAGCCGGTCCACCTGCTTTTCCACCGCGCCGGACAGCAGGTATTCGACCAGGTTGCGGGTGTCGATCTCGGTCATCTTCGACCACTTGACGTCGTCGCCGTCGAATTCCAGCGTCTCCGGGCTGACGGCCAGGCCGCCGAAACGGTTGAGGAATCTGACCGCGCCGCGCAGCCGCTTGGGCAGCCGGGCGGTGTCGGCGACGATGTCGCCGATGCCCAGGGCCCAACGCTGCGTGATCGGCCCGGGCGGCGGACGCATCCGCTTCAGCAGAGCCGCGACCCGGCCGGCCTCGTTGTCGATGTCCTGTGCGGTAGGGGTGTCGACGGGCCGGCCCCTGGAGCGTTTCATGCCGACATGCGCCCGGCGAGCTCGTCGGCCAGCAGCGCCAGCATCGGCGAGCAGCCGTTGTCCACCTTCACCGTCGCCAGATCGTCACCGCGGGTAGGCCCGCGGTTGATGATCGCGACGGGGATGCCCGCCGCCGCGGCGTGCCGCACGAACCGGTAGCCGGAGAACACCGTCAGCGACGACCCGGCCACCAGCAGCGCCTCGGAGGAGTCGAGGAGTGAATACGCTTGGTCGACAACCTCTTTCGGCACACTCTCGCCGAAGTACACGATGTCGGGTTTGAGCATGCCGCCGCACGACGGGCAGTCGACGAAGCGGAACGACTCGGTGTCGGACACGACGGCGTCGGCATCCGGCGCCACCGCCAGCCCGCCGATCGCCTCGGCGCGCTCGGCGAAGCCGGGATTGGCGGCCTCGAGTTGCTCGCCCAGCGCCGCGCGCGACATGGTGTGCCGGCAGTCCAGGCACACCACCTGTGCGTAGGTGCCGTGCAGGTTGATGACGTTGCGGCTGCCGGCCTTGGTGTGCAGCAGGTCGACGTTCTGGGTGATGACGCCGGTGACCACGCCCGCGCGCTCCAGCGCGGCCAGGGCGCGATGACCGGCGTTGGGTTGGGTTGCCGCCATGTGCCGCCAGCCCAGATGGTTACGGGCCCAGTAGCGCTGCCGGTACTCCCGGCTGGAGGTGAACTGTCGGATGGTCATCGGGTTGGCCGGCGGTGAGTCCGGGCCGCGGTAGTCCGGGATGCCCGAATCGGTGGACAGACCAGCGCCCGTCAGCACCGCGACGCGCCGGCCCGTCAGGACCGCGACGAGCTCGGGAGCCTCCACGCCACCAGGATAGGTGGCTACCCCAGGTTCACGAACGGGCTCATCGCGTCCCGGGCGAACTGGACGACGTTGACCGACGGATCGCCGTCCGGATAGCTCACTGTCGCCAGCAGATTGGCGCCCGCGTCGACGAAGTTGCCGTCGGCCCGGTCCTGGTGGGTCGTCGAGGTGACCAGGACGATGCCGGAGCTTCCGGCTTGCTCGGCCAGCGGCACCGAGAACCGGGCGTTTTGCACGGTGCTGTTCGCCTTGTCCTCGACGATGATCCGGTCATCGGGGACGCCGAGGAACCGCAGCATGGAGCGCATCTGCCCGGCCTCGGTCTTGCCGTTCTGCGGGTTGCCACCGGTGACGATGATCGGTGACTGCGGGAAGGGCTGCGCGACCGCCAGGCCGGTGAGCACCCGACGGCGCAGGATCGTGCGCATGGTGCCGTCCGGGTTCAGTCCGTAGCCGAGGATGACGATCGCCGGGTTGGAGAAGTCCTTGGTCGCCGCCGCCGGGGCGGCGTGCGAGATCACCGGGGTGACGCCACTGAGGACGGCGGCGACGGCGAGGGCTATCGCGCAGCCGGCCGCTTTCCATCGAGGTCGCACGGCTCCGTATCGCGCGCCCACCGGGGGGCGTTACGTCCTGCGCGGGTGAGCCAGCGACAGCAGCGACGGCCGCGGGGCCGGGACCGCCGCGAGGGCGGCCGCAGTCAACAGCTTCACTTCCTGCTCGGTGATGAGAACGGTGGGCCGGGTGTCGACGGCGCGGGCAGCCGGCGTCGGCTTGCGAACTGGAGTGTGGACGGACAACATGGCGATCTCCCTGATCTGGCTGGCCGGTTGAATCGGCCTCATGCCAGAAACCTACGACCGCCGACAACTGGGGCCGTGAGTACAGACCTACTCGAATTCCTTTGGTTTCGGCGAAGGTCAGTTGTCCGCCTTGGCCACCATCTGCTCGGTGATGCGGGTGGCCTCGTCGCCGATCTGGTCGCTGCACGCGATGGCTTCGAACACCGCGTTGGAGAATGTGGTCAGGGTGTGCTGGCAGGCCCAGCCGGACGCGCCTTCCTGCGTGCTCAGCTGGGCGATCGTGTCGCCGTCGCGGGTCAGGTCGCCGAAAGTCCAGGTGGACTCGCTGTTCGTACCGGTGACGGTGACGGTCTGGCCGGCGCACCCCGTCCACTTGTCGGCCGAGTTCTCCAGGAACGCGCGGGCCTGATCGTCGGAGGGAAAGGCCACCGCGGTCTGATCGACCCAGGCGGAGTTGTCGGTGGGTCGCTCGGCCCTCGGCTGCTTCAGCGTCTGGTCACTCACCGCGGACCAGCCGCTGCCGTCGTACACCGATGCCTGCGCGGTGTAGGCCGCTCCCATGCAGTTCTCGTCGGAGATGGTGATGGAGCCGGTGCCCATCGTGGTGTACACCTCGCTTGCGGTCATCTCGTTCGCGCCCATCACCTCGGTGATCTCGTCGGCGCTGAGCAGGACCGCCTTCACCCGGGCGGGTGCCACCGTCGGCAGCGGTGTGGGTGCCGGTGGCTGCGCCGGAGTCTGATTCGGGCCGGAGCCCCCGTTGGCCAGCACGACAGCGACCACCGCGGCCACCACGCAAACGAGTGCGATCCCGGCGGCTAGCCACCATCTCCTGAACGAGCGGGGCTTGTCCGGCGCGACCGGGTATGTGAGCGGTACGGGTGCGGCCGGGCCCGGCACCGGCGGCGGCGCCGTGGGGCGGCCGACGGCGGCCAACAGGTGCTCGATGTCGCTCCGCGTTCGGTAGGTCACGTCCGGCCGGTCCCGCAGGATGCAGAGCAGCTGGGTGATGTCGCGACGGGCGGTGTCGTCGTGCCCGTCCTCCTCCAGTCCGGCCCTCAATTCGGAGACGAGCGTCGTCTGCTGGTGCGGATCAAGTGTCGGCCCGGAGATCGTCGATGCCAGCCGCATGAGATAAGCGAACGGGACCGGTGGCTCGGCGGGCAGCGGTGAGGGCAGCGGTCTGGCATGCTCGCGAGCTTCGCGCACCGCGATGATGAGCCGGATCCCGCTGTCCACGGTCGGGCTCTGGTAGTCGATCGCCTCCACCTGGGCCAGCGGGGTCACCCGCATACTGGGGATCGGTCCGATCTGGACCGGGACGATCGGCTTGTCCAGGTCCTGCGCGTAGCGGAGTTCGGCCAGGCACGGCTTGGACTCCAGTGAGTTGGCCGATATCGCGAAGACGAAGACCTCGCAATTCCGGATGCGTTCGAGGATCGTGCGCCACCACACCTCGCCGGCGCCGAGCTCCTCGTCGAACCAGACCTCCTCGTGGGCGCGCCGCAACGCCGACAACACGGTGTCCAGACCGGCGCGATCTCGGCTCGAATAGCTGATGAACAGGCTCATCGGACCTCCGCCCGGACCATGGTGGCGGCGCGCGATGCCGGGTCGGTCAGCGGGCCTTCGTACTGCTTCCTGAAGACGTCGGGCCGAACCGGCCATTGTTCGCCCTGTTGTCCCTGCACGATCCAATCACCTGCCTCGGCCGACAACGGCCCCTCGAGGGTCTCGATCACTTCGTCGCCGCGCGCCTGTCGCGCCTTCACCAAACCGCAACGGCGCCAGATGTTTCCGTCGACATGCTGGTGTGTTGACCGGAAGATGTCGTCGCGCACCGACCAGCTGTCGCCGTTCGGGCCGCGGACCTCCCAGTCGCCAGGGCCGGCCTGCATCGAGTGGCCTGACGCCGATGTCCAGGACCACGGCTCACTGTGCTGTTCGGCGACGACTGTGCCAATACGCCGGAACTGCTGCCACATCGGTCGGGACCGGAACCCCAACTCCCGCAGGGCGAACAGCGTGGCGGCCAGGCTGGTCAGGGCACGGTTGAGCGCCGCCGGATCCGCCTCGGTCGTCTCCCAGCTGACCAACCCGTCGTGGATTTTGTGGGCGTCGTCGCGCACCGGGCCGTAGCGCCAGCCCGCGCGGTGGTAATAGCGGCACCAGTCCTCGTGCTCGACGCGGGCCATGGCCAGCGCGGCGTTGCGGTCGATTCCCAGTCGTGAAAGCCGTTCGAGGGGAGCGAGGTCGATGGCCGTGGCACCGGCAGGCAGCTCTGCGGCGGATCCGAAGGTATCCCAGGTGTGCCCGGCGATCTGCTCCACCATCCACAGCGCGTTGCGGACCTGTCGACGGTTGGATCCGCGGTAGAACTCGCCGAGTTCGGACCACGGTCTGGCGGCTGGTGACGAGCCGGGAAACTGGGCGGCGTAGCGGTTGTGGATCAGCATCGCGGCGCGTTCCCAGACGTCCAGTGAATGCCCGGGCGGCAGGTCCATGCTGAGCCGGAATGTCTGCAGACGGCCGACGATCGGCGGGACATCGAACAGCTGCGGGGCGTCGGGAGAGTAGGCGTAGATCGGCACGGCGGGGAAGTGCGCGGCCAGCAGCGTACCGAGCATCGGGTCGCATGGGGCTTCAGTGATGACGACGGCCGCCTCGCTTGGCGGGCCGCCGGGGTTCGGTGTCAGGAGTGACGTCAGCGTCGGCACCGACGGCCGCAGCGGCACCGCCTGTAGCCAATCGCCGGCCAGTTGCGCATCCTGCTGCGCGAGGTGGAATTCCTCATCCCGGCGATAATCATCGGCGCTGTCCCCGACGATGGTCAGGCTCGGCAGTGGCCGGTCCGACGGCTCGCTGTAGAAGTTGCGCTCCAGGCGTCGCCGTACCAGGTTCGCGCATATCGCGAGGGTCAGCGGCGTTGTCCCGCAGACGATGATGCGGGTGACGTGTTCCTCGTCGACGAGGTTGTCCAGGAGCCGATGGGCCGTCACCTCGTACTTGCCGACGGTGTCGGCCACCCATCTGCGGTCCGAGCCACCGAGTTGCTGGGCCCGCCATGCCTCCGCCTGCCAGGGGTCGTCGATGCGAACGGTCAACGGCAGTCTCCGGTTTCGGCCCGCTGGTAGGCAGTGGTTGACGGACTGCAGGTGTCGCAGATTGGTGGCCGGGTCGGGGGACAGCAGGTAGAGGCGTGTGACTTTCCGCCAGATCGGCAAAGACTGCAGCGCGTCGGGCTTGTCGAGATCCATCACCACGATGCGGTGCCCGGCGTGCCGAAGCTCGCTGCGGCGCTGGGCATCTGCGAACGTGGTGATGATGACCAGCCGCGAATTGCGTTCCAGGGTGCCGGCCACGGCGTTCACCATCGAGTCGGCTTGCTCGTCGGCCCCGATGACCGCGGTGATCGAGTTGTCGAACCGGATCCGGACGCGATCCAGCCGGGATTGCAGCAATGCCATCACGATTCCGAAGATGCCGATCAGAATCGCGGCCAGGGTGCTGACCCGCGCGACGTCCAGCGCGACCGGGGTGTCCGCCGGACAGGACTGGGCCGCCGCACCGAGTCGGTGGTCGTCGATACCGCCCTTGATCAGACTGCCGGTCCACAGCAGCGGGGTGATCAGCGCGGGGTGGTTGCCGTCGTGGCACCAGACATAAGAACTGAACCCGAGGGCAGCGCTGATGGCCGTCAGGACAAGCGTGATGCCGATCGGGCCGCCCACTGACCGTTGACCGAGCCCGGTTCGCCACCCCAGCGTGCACGCCAAACCGATTGTGAAGGTTGCGATCACGATTGTCGGCACCGACCCCGGGGCGCCGAACCAGCTCAGCCACGGCGGCAGCTTCGCCCGCAGGTGCGGGTAGATCGCCAGCATCGCCAGGTAGCTCACCATACCCGCAGTGACCGCGAACACCACGATTCGCAACCACTCTCGCGGTCGCTCGTCGGTAAGCGGGCTCATCGATGCTCAGCCGTTCGTCTGCCACCACTGGTAAAGGCTGCTGATGTCCCTGCCCTCGACTACCGCGAGCAGATTCTTCGCGTTGTTGGTCCAGATGATCTCGGGGATGTCCTCGTAGGTGCCGCAAGCCAGCCAGCCGGCGATTTCGTTGGAGTTCACCAGGGACCAGGTGTGGGGCTTGGATTCTCCGCCTGGGACACACGCCAGCCACTGATCGGCCCCGGCGGCTTCCTTGAAGTCGGATCTCAGGTCATTGGTGTTGCCGTACAAGGTGAACAGCCCCCAGTCCGGCCCATTGGGGTCATTGTTCTGTTGGCACTCCACTTTGGCCAGCTGACCCTGCCAATCCGTGGCTATCGACTGGCAGTTGTCGGGGCCGTACCCTCCGGACAGCACCCCCATCAACTGCTGGACGTTCTGTGGGTCGCTGGGCGGTTGGTCGGGACTCGGGGCGGCCGCGGCGGTGACCGGGCCGGCCAGCGCCGTGAAGGCCAGTAGCACTGTGATTACGGGCAGACGCCTGGCGGCGGTGATGGAAAACACGATTCGGCCCCCCCCTGTGTTCGGTTTTCGCGTGCCAGCATAGTTGCGTGCCAAGGCAGCACGTCCACCTTCCACCGGCGGCGTGGTGGGCGAACAGGGCCTTTTGACCCTCGAAGGGTGGACCTTGGTATTTGCGCGCTCAAACTGCTCAGCCCTTCTGAGGCCGTGCACGTCAGCGCGGCTTCGCCGAGTGGGCCACCGCATCTGTTGGCACCACCACCGCGTAGTGACGGACATTAGGCGTCAAGCGCACGGTAGGGTTTCCACTCTTCGGTGACCTGACCGGTGAGGATCACCTCTCGGCGTCGAGCTGGCCCAGCAGGGAGTTCAGCGCGGTATCGGCCATGCCGGGGGATACCCGTTTCCGGGGCACCCACCACACGGGCGACAATGAGGCATGGACTTCTACTCCGCCTACCGGCACGGGTTCATACGGGTGGCCGCCTGCACGCACCGCACGGTGCTGGCTGACCCGGCCGCCAACGCCGAGTCGGTGTTGCGGATCGCGCGCGCCTGTCACGACGACAGCGTCGCCGTCGCGGTGTTCCCGGAGCTGACCCTGTCGGGGTACTCGATCGAGGACATCCTGCTGCAGGACACCCTGCTCGATGCCGTCGAGGACGCCCTGCTGGAGGTCGTCGCCGCCTCCGCCGACCTGCTGCCGGTGCTGGTGGTGGGGGCGCCGCTGCGCTACCTGCACCGCATCTACAACACCGCGGTGGTCATCCACCGCGGCGCGGTGCTCGGCGTGGCCCCGAAGTCCTATCTGCCCACCTATCGGGAGTTCTACGAGAGCCGCCAGATGGCTGCCGGGGACGACCTGCAAGGCACCATCCGCATCGGTGGCGCCGACGTGCCCTTCGGGCCCGATCTGCTGTTCGCGGCCGAGGACGTCTCAGGTCTGGTGTTGCACGTCGAGCTCTGCGAGGACATGTTCGTGCCCGTACCGCCCAGCGCCGAGGCCGCACTGGCGGGCGCGACGGTGCTGGCCAACCTGTCGGGCAGCCCCATCACCATCGGCCGGGCCGAGGACCGCAAGCTGCTGGCCCGCTCGGCGTCGGCGCGCTGCCTGGCCGCCTACGTCTACGCCGCGGCCGGGGAGGGGGAGTCGAGCACCGACCTGGCCTGGGACGGCCAGACGATGATCTACGAGAACGGCCGGCTGCTGGCCGAATCGGAACGCTTCCCCAAGGGTGAGCGACGCTCGGTGGCCGACGTCGACCTCGACCTGCTGCGGGCCGAGCGGCTGCGGATGGGCACCTTCGACGACAACCGCCGCCACCACCAGGATGCGCTGAAGTCGTTCCGGCGCATCGGTTTCGTCCTCGATCCACCTGCCGGCGACATCGGACTGATGCGTGAGGTCGAACGGTTCCCGTTTGTGCCCAGCGATACGCTTCGGCTGGAACAGGATTGCTACGAGGGCTACAACATCCAGGTCTCCGGGCTCGAGCAGCGGCTGCGAGCGCTGGACTACCCCAAGGTCGTGATCGGTGTTTCCGGCGGTCTGGACTCCACCCACGCGCTGATTGTCGCCGCGCGGGCGATGGACCGGGAAGGACGGCCCCGCAGCGACATTCTCGCGTTCACGCTGCCGGGTTTCGCCACCGGCGAGCGGACCAAGGCCAACGCGATCAAACTGTCGCAGGCGCTGGGCGTCACCTTCGAAGAACTCGACATCCGGTCGACCGCCAAGCTGATGCTGACCGAGATCGGCCACCCATTCTCCCGCGGTGAAGAGGTTTACGACATCACCTTCGAGAACGTCCAGGCCGGGTTGCGCACCGACTACCTGTTCCGCATCGCCAACCAGCGCGGCGGAATCGTGCTCGGTACCGGTGACCTCTCCGAGTTGGCGCTGGGCTGGTCCACCTATGGCGTCGGTGATCAGATGAGCCACTACAACGTCAACGCCGGTGTACCGAAAACCCTTATCCAGCATCTGATCCGGTGGGTCATCGCCTCGGGTCAGTTCACCGACGAGGTCGACGAGATCCTGCAGTCGGTCCTCGACACCGCGATCACCCCGGAGCTGGTGCCCACCGGCGAGGACGAAGAGATCCAGAGCAGCGAGGCCAAGGTTGGCCCCTACTCGCTGCAGGACTTCTCTTTGTTCCAGGTGCTGCGCTACGGTTTCCGGCCCTCGAAGATCGCGTTCCTGGCCTGGCATGCGTGGAGCGATCCAGACCGCGGAACCTGGCCGCCCGGGTTCCCGGAGGGCAAGCGACCGTCGTACTCGCTCAAGGAGATTCGGCACTGGCTGCAGATCTTCGCGCAGCGGTACTACTCGTTCAGCCAGTTCAAGAGGTCCGCACTTCCCAACGGGCCCAAGGTGTCGGCCGGCGGCTCGCTGTCGCCGCGCGGTGACTGGCGGGCGCCGTCGGACATGTCGGCACGCACGTGGCTGGCCGAGATCGAACGCGAAGTGCCCGAGGACTGATCAGCGGCGCAGGCCGAGCCGAGGGACGAAACGGCCGACGGTGGCGAGGTAGTCACGGTAGACCTGGCCGTGCACTCGCAGCAGGTAGGGCTCCTCGACGACGCGGACCTGCACTTCAATGGATGCCATCATCGCGGCGAAGGCTGCCACAGCAACGACGTTCGGGGTGATGAGAACCAAGCCCGACGCGAAGATCAGCATGGCCGAGAAGACCGGATTGCGCACCCAGCCGAACGCACCGGTGCGCACCAAATCGGTCCTCTCCTGGTCGTCGACACCAATACGCCAGGATTCGCCCATGTCGACCTGCGCCAACAGCGTTGCGGCGATGCCAAGAATCGCCACCACGACGCCGACCAGCTGAATCCGCGGCGCGGTCAGGAAGGGCAGCGGGCTCACCACGCCGGTCAGCTGGAGCGTCGGTGCCACCACCGCACCGACGAGCGCCGCGACGAATCCGACGCCGCCGAACCATTCCGCGGACCCAGGTCTTCCCCCGATGCCGCGAAACCCGGTCGAACCAGTGCGGCGACGTTGTTCCCAACTGCGCCAACCGAATCCGAGCAGAAGAAACACTGCGAACAGGCCCAGAGCGATCGCCGGCATCATTCTTCCTCCTCGCGGCAACCATGGGGGGAAGCGCAGGTGTCGCCGCGCCAGGCCTCCAAGCCCTCGCGGGCGGCGACGCCGGCGATCACCATGGCGGCGATGGGATCGGCCCACCACCAGCCGAGTAGGGCGTTGAGCAACAGGCCGACCAGCAGCACTGCGGACAGGTAGGTGCACAGCAGGGTCTGCTTGGAATCGGCCACCGCCGATCGTGATCCGTATTCCCGGCCCGCGCGCCGCTGGGCGAGTGACAGCACCGGCATCACGACCAGACTGACTGCGGCCAGGCCGATTCCGATCGGCGAATGGCGGGGTTCGCTGAATCCGAACAGCGCGAACACCGACTGCACCGTCACGTAGATCGCGAGGGCGAAGAAGGACAGGGCGACGAACCGCAGGGCCGCCTTCTCCCGGGTGTGCGGATCGGGTGCGGCGAACTGCCAGGCGATCGCCGCGGCCGCCGACACCTCGATCAGCGAGTCCAGCCCGAAACCGATCAGCGCCGTCGAGGAGGCCCGCGTGCCCTCGGTGAGTGCGACGGCGGCTTCGATGACGTTGTAGGCGATGGTCGCCGCCACCAGCAGCCGGATTCGCCGCGCCAGCAGGGCCTGGCGGGTGGTGCCGGTCATCAGCAGCAGTCGTCGGTGTCGGCGGCCGGGCAGCAGGCCGGGTCGACGGTGAGCACCAGCCCGATCAGGTCGTCGAGCGCCGTGGCGATCCGGGGGTCGGCGAGTTCGTAGCGGCTGCGCCGGCCCTCAGGTTCGACGACCACCAGACCGCATCCGCGTAGACACGCCAGATGGTTGGACAGAATCTGTCGGGACACCCCGATCTTGTCCGCCAGTTCGGAGGGATAGCCGGGGGAATCGCGAAGCAGCAGCAGGATCTCGGCGCGTGTCGGATCCGACAGGGCACAGCCGAAACGCGACAACGCATCGCTGTGGTCGACGGTCTGCATGAGGGCTGACAGTACATCGGGATCTGGATTCAGAATAGAGTGAACTATCGGGGCTACAGTCTGCCGTCGATCTGCAGGTCGGGATGCACCCAGTTCGGCGAGCGCCGTTCCTTGAACGCCATGAAGCCCTCGATGGACTCCGGTGAGCCCAGGCTGCGCTGCATGCCAATCCGGTCGTAGAGCCCGAGATAGTTGTCGATGCTGGCCTTGACCACCGAGCGGGCGCCCGGCGCGGTGCGGCAGCACTGGGCCAGCACCTCGCGCGCCGCGCCGGCCAGCTCGTCGTGCGGCACGACACGGGCGACCATGCCCCAGTCGAGGGCCTCCTGCGCGTTCAGCGTCCGGCCGGTGAACATCAGGTCGCGGGTGCGCACCGGGCCGATCAGCCGGGTCAGCATCTGGCTGTAGTAGGTGTCGGCGATCCCGCGGTAGAGCTCGGGCACCCGGAAGGTGGCGCGCTCGCTCGCCACGGCCATGTCGGCGCACAGCGCGATCTGCAGGCCACCGCCCTGGCATAGCCCGTTGACCGCGGCGACCACCGGCTTGGCGGACTGGCGCAGGGTGTCGAAAGGCAGTGCGTCCATGCCGAGGGCCGAACCGAAGGTCAGCCAGTTGTCCACCCCGCCCCCGCCCATATCGCCGCCGGGGGCGAAGGTGTCGCCGGTGCCGGTGATCAGCAGGCCGGCCAGGTCCGGGTCGGAGCCGACGTGGTTGACCGCGTACTTGATGCCGAAGTACATCGCCGGCGTCATTGCGTTGCGCGCCTCGGGCCGGTCCAGGGTGCACACCCCGAACGCCCCTTCGCGGGTGAACTTCAGGAAGGGGGTGCCCAGCCAGTCGCCCTCGGGCGGTCGCGGCGTGTCGGTGTGCGTCATCGCCAGTGAGACTATCGCCGCAACCGTAGGGCGTTCAGTACCGGGTCAAGGCGTCGTCGATGGCATCGGCGACCGGCGCGCAATCGCCGGCGCCGGGCACCAGCGTCGCCAACGCTCCGGCGGCGCAGGCGCGGCGCAGGGCGCGCTCGCGACCCGCAGCCCACTCCGCGGCAAGCACCCCGGCGAACACGTCGCCCGCGCCAGTCGTGTCGATCGCCTCGACTTCGGGCGACGGGATCTCCAACGGCCCGCCGGGACCCCGATAACTCGCCCCGGCCGCGCCGCGGGTGACGACGACATGCCGTGTCGGCCACACCCAATGCGCGTCCTCGGTGTCGTTGACGACGAGCACGTCGGTCACCGCCGCCAACTCGGACAGGACGGGGTCGGTGCTGACCGGTGAGGCGTTGACGATCACCGTCGCGCCGGCCGAGCGAGCCTCACGCGCTGCCCCGACCGCGGTCGCGATCGGGATCTCCAACTGAACCAGGAGGATGTCGCACCTCGCGATCACCGCGCGGGCCAGCGCCGAGTCCAGCGTCAGGTGCCCGTTGGCGCCCGGCGCCACCACGATCAGGTTCTCGCCGTGGTCGTCGACCGTGACGACCGCGCTGCCGGTGGGCGCGGTGAGTTCCTCGAGCCCGTCGAGGCCGACTCCGTTGGCGCTCAGATGCGCGCGCAGGTCCGCTCCCGACGGGTCTTTCCCGACCGCGCCGACGAACTGCACCTCGGCGCCGGCGCGAGCCGCCGCG
>Ga0209254_10000882_pt1 | contig 26271 bp, 17 predicted proteins | sample FrelakmetDIP11DI_FD_187148 | JGI IMG/M metagenome (GOLD analysis project Ga0209254, IMG submission 187148) | Freshwater lake sediment microbial communities from the University of Notre Dame, USA, for methane emissions studies - DIP11 DI (SPAdes)... | ecosystem: Environmental > Aquatic >...
CGACTTCCCGAACCTGTCGGCGCGCCTGCGGCAGAACACCGTGAAGGAGAAGCTCGCCAGCCTGTGGTTCGAGAAGCTGATGGCCGAGAAGCCGCTGCCCAGCGTGTAGGGCCAGCTCATTTTGGCGCGACGTCTCGTGTGCACAATTGAACAGTCGGCACTCTGCATCGCCACTATGCTGCCCCCAACAGAGGTGCCAGAACGCTCGGGAGTTCAGTAGAGCGGTTCGGTCAAAGGCTCGAGCGCCGTCGCGCCTCGGGCAAAAAGCCTGTTCCTTCGTGGCTGTGTGCGCTCGCGCGGCACACATGGCTGCGATCGACTCGCGGCCATGCCGTGAGTTGCGTTCGCTGCGGGGCAATCGGGACAATCACACCTTGCGAGGTGCTGAAAACGTGAGTTCCGTGGCGCGCATCCCGATCGAGTGAAGGTTCACTGCCCCGATCAGGTGTCTCCAAAATCCACGTCGTCAGGGAGCTCGTTCTGGTCACGAGGGCCCTGGCTGGGAAAGTGATCCGCGAGCCGGTTACCCGCCTCGGTTATGCCATAGACGAGGCCGCCCGTGAAGTCGCGATCCTTGAACCGCGCAGACATCGCCGCCGCCACGGCGTCCCAGAAATCCTGACCGACCTTCGCATGGATGCCCTCGTCGCCCAGGACGACGAAGGTCCGGCGGGACGGAACCACGAAGAAGAGGATGCTGTTGCGTTGCGCGGTCCGGTCCATGCCCAGGCGCGCAAATGCGCGTTCGGCCGTGCGCCGAACGTTGCCCCAGAAGAACGTAGAAATCGACACGCGGATCTCGCCAGATGCGCGCCGCTCCGCCTGCTCGATGGCCCGCTTGATCGCTTCCGCGTCAACGCGTCGTTTCAGTGCCCGCCTGTGCATGGGGTTACCACCTCCCCGAGGCTCCCCCGCCTCCAGAGGACCCGCCGCCGCCCGTGTATCCTCCGCCGCCCCCTCCACCGCCCCGCCCCCCCGAGAGGATGCTGAAGAGGAGGTACATGGCAAGGCCGGGGTTGGTGACCAGCAACACCAGGAATCCGATGGCGAGGAGCCCCATGAGCGCCATCTGGGGATAGCTCATGGCGCGGCGCCTCGATCCGGCCGGGGATGAATCCTCGCTCCGTTCGGTCGGCGCGCCTGCCGAAGTGGCCCCGGCCGTGTCCCCCGAAATGGCGACCATCAGGGCGTCCACCCCAGCCCGGACGGCCCCATCCCGGTCCCCCGCCCCGATTCTGGGGAGGATCACGTCGTTGAGGATACGCGAGGCCCTGGCGTCGGGGACCTTGTCCTCCAGCCCGTAGCCCACTTCGATCCGCGCGCTCCGATCGTTGGCGAACAGGAACAGGATCAGACCGTTGTCCAGTCCCTTTCGCCCCACCTTCCATCGTGCGAATGCCCTGACCGTCCAGTCCTCCAGAACCGCGTCGCCTGTGGTGCCGCCGATCCAGACCAGGAGTTGGGTTCCCGTCGCTCGCTCGTAGCTCTCCAGAATCCTGTCCACGGCCTGGAGAGCCTGCGGGCTCATGAACCCCGCCGTGTCCGTTGCCCACCGCGTGGGCGGAGGCGGGATGGGGACTTCGGCGGCGCGCGCTGCGACCAGCGACACGCACACGAGCGCACAGGCGAGGAGAACTCGCTTCATCTACTTGAAATCGACCTTGGGAGCCGTTTCGGCTCCAGCCTGAGACTTGAAGTACGGTTTCTCATTGAAGCGGCCGCCGAAGAACCCGGCGATGAGCACCGTTGGGAAGCTCATGCGCTTCGTGTTGAAGGCCTGGGCCGCCTGGGTGAAACGCATGCGCTCCACCGCGATCCGGTTCTCAGTCCCTTCCAGCTGGGCCTGGAGGTCACGGAAATTCTGGGTAGCCTTCAGGTCAGGATATCGCTCCACAACCACCATCAGGCGAGATAGCGCCGAAGAGAGGCCGTCCTGAGCTTGCTGAAACTTGGCGAAGGCCTCGGGGTTGTTCGCGATGTCTCCGGCGTTCACCTGGCCGACCTTGGCGCGAGCCTCTGCGACCGCCGTGAATGTCCCCTGCTCGAAGGCCGCCGCCCCCTTCACCGTTTCCACCAGGTTGGGGATCAGATCGGCGCGCCGCTGGTACACGTTCTCCACCTGCGCCCATTGGGCCTGCACGCTTTGGTCCAGGGTGACAAGGGAGTTGTACGTCGATACGCCAGACGCCCCGGCGAGCAGAACGAGCACGACGATGCCGATGCCAATCCACTTACCCATGTGTCCATCCTCCTGTCGTGCGCCCGGAGGCCGCGTGGCGACTGCCTCGTCCGGCCTTGAGCCACACTCCCTTGTCAGTATAGGACTGAATGTGCAGCAGCCGAGCATGTACGCAACTCCTGTCCGGAATCCACGCCTGCACGGACAGCGGACCGTCGTCGTCAGGACACAGAATGGCTCACTGGGAGTCGCCGCTCCCGTGGCCAGCCGCTGGCGGCGCGCGGTAGATCATGCCCCCAACCGTATGACCGCCACCGTAGTAGCCGACATCCCGACAGGAGGGCCCTTCCCTTTGACACCGCGCCCGGCGCGGGCGCATCATGCGCCATGCTTTCCCACCCTCCTCGTCGTGACGAGGGCCAGGCGCGGCGATGACCGCGCCCTCGGCCTTCCAGATAGCCGCTGGCCGCACGGCCTAGGAACACGAAAGTCGTGAGAGTGCTGCTCGTCGACCCCATGACCTCGGCTGGTTCGCTTCCCCTCGCCACCCGGAAGCGGCTCCGCAACGCACTCGGGTACCCCGGGCTCGGGTTGTACACGGTGGCCGCCCTGACACCGCCGGACGTCGAGGTTCGCGTGGTCGACGAGGCGCTCGAGGACATCCCACCGGACTTCTCGCCGGATCTGGTGGGAATTTCCGTTCAGACCCCGGCAGCGCCGCGCGCCTATGATCTCTCGGCGCGGTTTCGGGCCTCGGGCGTCCCGGTCGTGCTGGGAGGCGTCCATGTATCCCTCAATCAGGAAGAGGCGCGGCAACACGCGACCGCGGTCGTCGTGGGTGAAGCCGAGTTGACCTGGCGGCGGCTCCTGGACGATTTCAGGATCGGGAACCTGGGTGGCGTCTACCGCGCAGAGGGTCACGCCGACCTGGACACGTCGCCGCCACCCAGACGCGACCTGATGCGCGCCGGAGGGCGCTTCATGCCGTGCGTCATCCAGGCGAGCAAGGGCTGTCATTTCGGCTGCGAGTTCTGCTCGTTGTTCGCATCGGTCGGGCAGCGGTGCCGGTTTCGGTCCGTCGACCGGGTCGCCAACGAGATCAGGGCCCTGCCGGGCTACCCGGTCCTCTTCGTTGACGACAACATCTACGCGGACGCGGAGTACGCCAAGGCGCTCTTTCGGGCGATCGCGCCGCTGAAGCGCGGCTGGGTCGGGGAGTCGACGTGGCACATCGCGTTCGACGACGCCGCGTTGTCGCTCGCCAGGGACTCCGGCTGCCTCGGCCTCTTCATCGGCTTCGATTCGATCAACCGGCAGTCCGCCGTACCCAAAGTGCCGGCATCGCGCGACCCGGAAGCGACCTACGTCGAGGCCATCCGCAACCTCCAGAACCACGGGATCGCCTGTGTCGCGGCGTTCGTCTTCGGCTTGGATCAGGACGACTCGACCGTCTTCGAGCGGACGCTCCGTGTCATTCGCGACGGCGGCGCCGCCCTTGCGTCCTTCAGCGTGCTTGTTCCATACCCCGGCACGCCCGTCTTCACGCGGCTTCGGCAGGAGGGTCGGATTACCGAGTGGGACTGGTCGAAGTACGCCAGCCCCAATGTGTGCTTCCAGCCGAAACGGATGACCGCGGCTCGTCTCAGCGAGGGCACCCTCTGGGCGCAGAAGGAGTTCCTGTCCTTCAGCAACGTCATGAGGACGGCCGCGCTCACCGGCCTTCAACTCGGCTGGGGCCGGGCGCTGATGGCCCTCAGGCTGAACCTGGCCCAACGCCGCAACTGGCCGTACGGCACGTTTGGCGCTGCCGTGCCGGTAAGGGACGGGGATGAGTCCGGCGCAGCGCGCCACTGAACGCCCCGCCGGCGCGATCGGCCGCGAGGCTCTTCGGGGCGAGGCGGAGATCACGACGGGATCTGCGTGGCGGGGTGACCGGCGGGCCCTCGCCGTGCTGCTCTACGACGGGTACGCGAAGAAGTCGGCTGCCCTTCGGGTCGACCGCGAGGCGGCGCTGGGCATCCTGGCGGAGGCCCTCGATCCTGACCGCTGCTTCGTGGCGGTGAAAGACGGCCGCACCGTCGGCATCGTGGGACTGGTGGTCGGCGACACACGTGCCCTCGCCTTCCCCTTCGCGCTTCTGCGCAGGCACTTCGGCGCGCTGCGCGCCGCTGCGTACTCGGTGCCGCTGCTTGTCCGAAGCTGGGACCGCCCGTCTGCCGACGAGATCGAGTTCGAGACCCTTGCGGTGGAGCCGAGCGCGCGCCATCAAGGCATCGGCACGAGTCTGGTCAGGCGCGTCGAATCGCACGCCCGAGCAAGGGGTTGCCGGAGCGTGGGCCTGGAGGTCGTCGACTCGAACGAGGCGGCCATTCGACTCTACTCCCGTCTGGGCTACGCGATTGTGAAGACCCGACGCTACGCGTTCGTGACGCGTCAGGCAGGCTTCGGAGCGTGCCACCGAATGCGCAAGTACCTGTAGAAGACCTATGCCCCTACACCGTCACCCCCTCACGTACGCGAACTGCTGGGAAGACGTCGACTTGCTGCTCTCACGTGTGGGCGACGTTCGTGGCCAGCGAGTCCTGTCGATCTGTTCCGGAGGAGAAAACAGCCTGTCGCTGCTCTGCGGACAGCCCGACCTGCTCGTCGTCGTCGACAGGAGTCCGGTTCAGCTGTTCCTCTTCGAGCTGAAGAAGGCCGCGATTCGGACCTTGGAGCGGTCGGAATGCCTGGCTTTTTTGGGCTACGCCGAGTCGAGCGTGCGGTGGCGCACCTACGGCCAGCTTCGCGGGGCCCTCGGGTCTCGAGCCCGGGCATACTGGGACTCGCAGCACTCGCGCCTCGAGCGGGGGGTGATCCATACGGGGCGGGTGGAGCGCACGCTCCGTTTCCTGTCCGAGTTCGTCCTGCCGCTCGCGCACGACGCGGCCTCGTCTCGGGACCTGATCGCACCCAAGAGTACCAGCGAGCAGGCCCACTTCTTCCAGACCAGGTGGGACAACCGGCGCTGGCGGGCCATGGCGCATGCGCTGTTCGGGAAGCCCGCGATCTTCGCGGTCTCGCCCGAATGGGACTTCTTCAAGTACCACAGCGGCAGCGGCATCGCGGCGCACTTGCTGGAGAAGACCGCCCGGCACTTCTCGTCGGCGACAGCCCAGGATAATCACATCCTCCACTACTTCCTCTTCGGGCACTTCGGGGATCGTTTGCCGCACTTCGCACGCGAAGCGAACTACGAGACGATCAGGGCGAATCTGGATGCGGCGGTGACGCACGAGGGCCTCGTCGAAACGGCCCCGCCTGTGTTCGGCACATTCGACGCCTTCAACCTCTCCAACATTTTCGAGTACACGACGCCCGGCTCGTTCGTGGATCTGGCAGACGCCATGGCGGCCGCCGCGAATCCGGGCGCGCGTTTCTGCTACTGGAATATCCTGGTGCCGAGGCGCCTGTCTGAGTCCCGCCCCGAGGCATTTCGCAGCGTAGCGGATACCGGCCGGGACCCCGCGGCCGCCGACAAGGGGTGGTTCTACACGCGTTTCCTGGTCGACGAGAGAACGTCAGCCGCCTGAGTGGCTCCTACATCACGATCGGTCCGATGCGCCGCTTGATCTGGTAGCGGTAGAAGAGGTTCACCAGGAGATAGAAGAAGTAGCGACTCGGCGCCCTGAGCACGTATCGGTGGAGCATCGTCCGCTTCAGGATGTGCCTCAACGTGTACAGGCGGTCGTAGATCTCCCAGTAGATGGCTCCAAGTTCCTCGGGCGTCATGGCGGGATGGGAGATCACCGGCGTCGATGACGTCATTCCATACAGATCGTCCGTCAGGATCCGGCCCTGGCGCTGCATCTCCTCGAACAGGTCCGTCCCCGGGATGGGCGTCATGAGGTAGAACTTCGGCGCGACAATCCTGGTGCTGGCGACGAAGTCGATGGTGGCACGCAGGGACTCGAGGGTGTCGCTGTCCACGCCGACGATCATCTCGCTCGCGACGTCGATTCCGGCGGCCGTGATGGTCTCAATCAGCCCGGCATACTGATCGGGCTGTGCCCACCCCTTGTTGATGTCCTCGAGGCTCTGCCTGCTGATGCTCTCCAGGCCGAAGCTCAGCAACGTGCACCCGCTGTCGCTGGCGGCCGCAAGCAGTTCTTTGTCGCGCCCGATGTCGATGACGCACTGCGACATCCAGCGCATGTCCAGCTTCTGGATCTCCCGGCAGAGGCCCAGCATGAAGTCCCTGTCGGACATGATGTTGTCGTCGAGGAGCAGGAACTTGCGGAACCCGAGCGACTTGACGTGCCGGATGTCCCGGATGATCTCGGAGACGGGCCTGCGGAAGTAGCGGCCGCGGTAGATGCAGTAGATCGTGCAGAAGCGGCAGCAGTGCACGCAGCCGCGGGCCGCCTGCACGGGCAGGAAGTCGCCGATGCGCTTGCCGAGGATGACGTCGAACCTCGGCAGCGGCGTCGAGAGCGACTCGATGTCCCGATGGTAGGTGGGCCGCAGCCGGCGCCGCTTGAGATCCTCGAGGACCTCGAGCCAGACCGTTTCGGCGCTGCCCAGGACGATGCTGTCGCAGTACGGCGCGGCGAGATGCGGGGCAATCGTCACCATGGGTCCGCCCATGATGACCGTCTTGCCTCGCCGCCTGAATGCTTTCGCGATGTCGATGCCCCGCCGGGTCGACTGGCCCATGCCCCCGATGCCAATGACATCCGCGTCGGTGTCGAAGGGCACGTCCTCGATCAATTCGATGCAGACCTCGACCTTCCAGTCGGCAGGCGTCAACGCCGCAAGCAGGGGGAAGGCCAGGCCCACGAAGTGCAGCGTACGCTTCTTGATGACCACCCCGTTGTCGTCGTAGCAGGAGGGCTGGATGAACAGGAGTTTCTGGTTCACAGTCGGCCCTTCGCCCACAAGACGACATACTGCCCGGTGATGTGAACGATGCCCCGCGCGACGCGCAGGTAGCGGACGAGCCCGTACCGCCGCAGCACGTAGATCTGGCCGCGTGCGCCCGCCATGGTCCGGTAGTACGTCCGGAGGATGAGCCAGTAGTAGCGACGCACGCTGAGCCGTTCAGGCTGCCAGAGCAGGTGGGCCATGTCGTAGCGCGCGTACTGCTCCCGTGGGACGCGGAGGACGCCGCGCATGCGGTCAAAGAGCGGTGTCCCGGGAAGCGGCGTAACGGGCTGGATGTTCACGAGAGGGTGCGCAAGCCCGTTGAGCCAGTGCGTCAAATCGTCGAAGTCCTCCTCGCCCCAGTCCGGACCGACGACGATGCCGCAATAGCACTCGATGCCGTGGCGCTCGAGGACGCGAATGGCCTTCTCGTTCATGGCCACCTCGCTGCGCTTGTTGAACGCCTCGAGATCTTTCTGGCGGATCGATTCGACGCCGACGAATACGGCGTGAAGGCCGACATCCCGAAGGCGCCGGATCAGTTCTTCGTTGCGAACGATGAAGTCGGCGCGGCCGAACAGAATGTACTTCTTGCGGATGCCCTTTTCGGCGAGCAGGCGGCAGAAGCGATCGACCCGCTGGTGGTTGAACAGGAAGTTGTCGTCGACGATGAAGATGTGCTCCTCGGCGATGCCTTCGATTTCCCGAACCACGTCCTCGATGTCGCGCTCGAAGTAGTGGCCGCGGGTGATCTGGGGGCAGAAGCAGAAATCGCACGAGAAGGTGCACCCGAACGACGTCTTCAGGGTGGCGCATCTCTCATGGAAGAGGTAGTGGTAGCGGTGGCGGTAGCGCAGCGTCTTTGAGCGGTCGGGAAAGGGGTAGGCAAACGACCTGGGGACCGGGTAGGACTTGGCCGGGCCGTCCCAGACGCCGGGCACGGCGCGGCGCGCGTGGTCCCTGTTCCGGCCGGCCCCGTCGAGCAGGGCACGCATCGACTCGAGCGCGTCCGAGTGCAGCACGAAGTCGATGTCAGGGTCTTCGAACACCTCGGGCTCGACCTCAGCGTGCACCCCGCCCACCACCACCCAGCAGCGGCTGTGGTGCCGCTTGATTCGCCGGGCGTAGTCTTTCATGACGCCGACGTGATTGAGGTAGCCTGTCACGCCGACGACGTCCGGAGCGTGGTCCCGCAGCAGGCCTTCCAGCGGCGTTCGCTCGAGGATCATGTCCAGAATCGTCACGTGATGGCCGAACCTCTCGAGGTACGCGGCCGCGTACTCGAGTTCGAGTGGCTCGCACATCATGAACGACTGGAGCCCGATCGAGTCGGGGTCGGGCCTGGGCCGGATGAGCAGGACCTTCATCGCCCGGCCCCGTGATCGTTGAACACGGTGTGCCGCGTCCGGGTCGGGCGGTACTGGATGAGCGGAAGAGACACGCGCACGGCGGCGTTCAGTAGTGGGTTGGAGTGGCGCATATGCATGCGCAACGGTCGATAGCGGCCGCCGAGCCGAAGCTTGGCGTCCTCGGCCGTCTGCCCGAGTTCCAGCCGCTCGAACCCGCCGTCGATGCCGTAGGCGACCATTCTCAGCAGCAGGTTGTGGTAGATGTCGTACGTGGCATTGCAGTCGTAGTCCAGTCCGACGAAGGCGAACACCAGTTCGGCGCCGTTCTCGATCATCTGCACGAAGCCGACCGGGCGCTCGCCAAGGTGGGCGACCAGGACTCTCGCCGACCGCATGCGGAACGCCTCGATGGTGAGCCGCTCGACGCCGATCCGCGAGCGGTCGTGAACGTTTTCATACAGCCGGAAGAGCCGCTCGTCGAAGGCGCGATTCTCTTCGAGAATGGCGAACGTGAGCGGGGCGCCCTTCCGCAGCGCGCGGCGGACGCGATACCGGTAGTGGCTTCTCAGGCCGGCGACGTACTCCTCGAACGAGCGCCAGCGGAGCGGCAGGACGATGCCGAAGCAGGCGTGGCCGTGGGCGAAGGACGGAAGATCCAGGTCCGGATCGGTGTCCATCACGACGACAAACCCCGGCATCGAGCGCAGGAAGGACTCTACGTCGCTGCGGGTGTCAGCGCCGAGTATGAGGCCCGGCCGCGCGACCGACACCGGCACGTGGACGAAGGTCGCCCTCACCCGCCAGGTAAACGGAGTCAGGCACAGGATGTTCTGGCGGGGGCTGGTGAAGCTGATCAGGATCGAGTCGACCGCCCCTCGAGCGGAGCGGAATACATGGTAGCGCTGCTGGCAGGCGTTCCCCCGCTCCATAACCGACAGGAACTCTCGCCTGGCGGCGTAGTTATCCCCGCACAACGCATCCCATTCAGGCGGGAGGTCGGCAGCGCGGCTGTAGGTGTCCATGTGGATAGGTCGCTCTCAACCAGAAGCCTGCAGTTCGAACACCCTGTAGTGGCGCGCCTCGCGATGCGGGAAGTGCGTATTGATCAACCTCGAACTGCGATTGCTGTCCCACACGAAGTTCGTTTCGACACTGTCGTAGCGGCCGGCACAGAACGCGACGAACTCTCTGAGCAGGCCGGCGGCGGCTGAACTCCCCCGGAATCGATGATCGATGCCCACCGCATTGAGCTTCGCCGTGCGGATTCGGCTCCTCCCGAGCAGGCAGCGGATGCCGCTCGTGAGGGTGGAGTTGCGCCGGCCTCCTGGAATGACCTCGTTGAAGTCGGGATGCCAGAAGAGGAAGCCGACCTCCCGCCCATCGCGGCACGCGAACAACAGGTGATATGGCTTGAGCAGGGGCCGAAGCGGCCTGAGCAGCTCGTACATCGCAGAGGGGTCCCGATCGAAGTACAGGTACGTGTCCCGAAGGAATCGGTTCGACAGTTCGCCGAGGAGGGTCGCTTCCTCCCTGAATCGCGCCAGGTTCATCATCCGGAAGTCGAACCGCGAGGACGCCCGGCGCACGGCTGCTTGGGGTAGACAGACCTCCGAGAGCCTGAATCGATAGGCGGACAGCGTCTGGACGGCATCAGCGTAGCGTGCCCAGTACTGGAGGTAGTGGTCGGGCGTGTACAGACTGTCGAACGGGCAGGGCGTATCGTAAGCATCCGCGAGGAAGCCGACTCCGTAAGCCAGATGCCCGTTCAGCCCGGCAACGATGCGCGCCAGGCCCCGCCTCCGGGCTTCCGCGCGCGCCTCCTCGACAAGGCGCTCGACGGCCTCGGGCCGATCCGGAAGCGCGTCGAAGAAGGCGACCTGGAGCATCTCCAACTTGGGGTGATGGACGAGCATGCACTGGGCTGCGATCTCGCCGCCTGAGATGACCTGTATCGGGCGGATGAAGCACTCAGTTGTGAAGGCATCACTCCGGTGCAGAAACAACCTCACAAGTGGCGTGAGCGTGTCTTTGAAGCACGGATTGCCCGCGTACACCCGGTAAATGAAGTTGACGTACGATCGCCGCTGACCGCCTGTCGCCACATCGATGAGGCTGTTCATGCAACCCATGCCACCGATGACTCCCTCTCGTGCGTGGCCGCGCTGCCCCAGTTGAGCCTCAGTGACGAGGCCTCGTCTGCATTTCCGGCGCAGGGTATGCTGCTTGGCGGAACCCAGTCAAGCTCACGTGTCGCGCTGCGCCAGGCACAGCCATCGGCGGGCGGGCAGCCGCTCGCCGCCGTACCCCGCGTCGACGCTCGCCGTTTCATGCCGCCATTCGTCGTTGTCCTCGCCGGCGTGAGTCCGAAGCGGGTGCCCGGCGGCGCGGCGTTGAACGAGAGGTCCCGACGGCTTAGAATGCGGTCGTTCGCTGCATCGACCGAACCCCTGCCGTCGGCGCCGTGCGAGTCCTCCGCCCGCCGTCGCAGCAACGCTCCGGTCGCGAACCGTGAGGAGGCCGACACCCATGCTCTACGAAGCCATTGCACTCGATGCGGCCATGACGGCATCAGATGCCCTGACCCGCTTCGCGCGTCACGGCCTGTGGCTCGATCCTGGACAGAAGGAAGCCGCCGCGTGGATCGCAAGCCGGGCCGCGACGCTTGGCCTGAGCTTCGACGACGCCGCCCGAATGCTGGCGCGCGACCTGCACCGCTTCGGCGCCGCCATCCGGCGGCAATGGGGGGCGAGCATCCTGTGGTACGCGCGCGACGTCGTTTACGCGCTGCAGGCCTGCGCGGCGGCGGCGCCGCACTCCACCGTGCTCGACGCGCTGAGCCTGCACGAACCGGACAGCCGCCCTCCGGTGCCGGTGCCCGCTGCGGGCGAGATGCCGTCGCACGAGGGGGTGGTGCTGGACGGCGGGCTGCCGGTGGCCGTGAGCTTACGCGACACGCTGTCGGCCGCAACCCTGCGGGACATGACCCGCGCTCAACCCGACTTCGGGGCTGTCCGTGGCGCTGACGGCGCCATGCGCGGCACCGCCGGCGACACGGCCACGCATTCGGCCCACGAGATTTCATGTTGGCCAAGGCTCGACGCACCGACGTACGTGCCGGCCCTGGTGCCGTTCGACGTGATCGTCGGCCTGGCCACGGCGCAGCGGCAAGACGTGATCGGCAGCCAGGTGATCATCACGCTGCCGCCAGGCGCCCACGCAGTTGACGTCACGGTCGATCTGATGGCACATGGGCTGGAGGCGCCCGACGGCTGGTCGCGCACGCTGCACGTCGAGGCTGCCGACCCGGGCGCGTCGAGCGTGTGCTTCCGGCTCGTCGGCCATGATCTCGCGGGTCCTGAGGGGGTGCACCTGACAACACTGGAGGTACGCTACGTGCTCGGCGGCGTCGTGTGCGGGCTCGCGTCGCGGCCACTGATCGTCGGGCGCGCCGACGCCCCTGTCCTCGACGTCTCCGCCGACTACGGCACCCCCTGGCTGGCCCAACCGGCCACGGCGACCGCGGTCGACCTGCGCCAGGACAACGAGGCGCCCGACCTGACGATCGAGATCTCGAAGCCCGACCGCGATGCCTCGAGCGGCCGCTTCGTGTGTCGGCTGTATTCGCCGCACGACATCCACGTCGATGCCGGCCCGCACGACATCGACTTTCTCGACGACGCCAAGACCTTTGCGAAGCTGATCGTCGAGAGCGTGCGCGATTGCGCGGGCGATCCTCTGGTCGAGAACGCGCTCGACTCGATTGGCGATCTGGTTGCCGAGAAGCTCCCAGCAGCCGCGTTCGATGCCCTGCGTGCCGTGGCGCAGCGGCTCGCTCCGGCACCGCCCACGGTGCTGATTGCCAGCGCGGAGTCATGCGTGCCATGGGAGCTGGCGCGTGTGGCTCCGCCGATCGACGCCAGCCGCCCGGCATTCCTGGGTGCGCAGGTCGTCGTTGGACGGTGGCTGCGCGGGGCACCGACGGTCACGCCCGCCGGCGTGACAGCCGGCGATGCCGCGCCCCCACCGCGACCTCCCACGCAGCCGCCGGCGCAGATCAGCGTGCGCAACATGGCGGTCATGGCCGGGATGTACCGGGCGGAGTCCGGGTTGAGCAAGCTGCCCGCCGCAGAAGCGGAAGCCCGCGCGCTGGTGGAGTCGTATGATGCCGTGCCCCTGGCAGCGTCAACGCAGGCGCTGAAGCAGTTGCTCGACGCACAGCTCGTGCGCGGGTTCGAACACATCGGCGGGGCCGACGTCGTGCATTTCGCCGGCCACGGCGAGTTCGATCCGACGCGCCCCGACTCGTCGGTGCTGTTCCTCAGCAACGGCAAGCCTATCCCGTCGCTGCTGTTCCGCAGTGCGAAGTACGGCGGCGCACAGCAGCCGCTGATGTTCCTGAACGCCTGCATGATCGGTATCGGCGGCGAGGTGCTCGGCGAAATGGGCGGCTTCCCCGGCAACTGCCTGCGCGGTGGCTTCGGCGGCGTGCTGGGCGCGCTGTGGGAGGTGAACGACACGGTAGCCGCGGAGATCGCCCTCGAGTTCTGGCGCCGCGCCATGCCGCGGCCGGGCACGGCGCCGGAACCCGTTGCGGCGATCCTGCGCGATCTGCGGGCCGGCTACGTCTGCGGTGACGCCAGCACGCTGCCGCAATCCACCTACCTGTCGTACGTGTACTTCGGCCACCCGCGGCTGACGTTGCGGTGACACGCCTCACTCGGGAGGTTTCACATGGCTCAACTCACAGGTTCATCGCAGGCCATCTCGCTCGGCGAGTCGGGCTATGCCATCAAGGCGCCGGGCATCCGGGGCGCCGCCGCGCTGGCGCGGCCGCGCAGCGCGGCGGATCGCGCGCGCAGCCGTACCGCCACCGACGGCACTGACGCTCTCGACAGCGCCCTGGCCGCCGCTCACGTTACCGAGATCCGCCAGGTCGAACTGCGCCTGACACCGCAATCGCCATCGGGCGCGGCGGCGGCGCTGCGCAGCGCGAGCGGGCAGGCCCAGGTCGAACTCCAGGTGCCGGACCTCGGGCCAGACACAGGGCAACTTGTGCTGGCCTGCGACGAGAACGGGGTACTCACCTGGCACCTGCCGGTCAAGGATCAGCTCGGCGTGCAGAGCCCGACCTCGCGCGGCGCAGGCGGCGTCAAGCGCTTTTTCATCCCCGTGATCCCCAGCAGCCAGGGACCGGCAGCCCCTGCCGACGGGACGCAGCGCAGCCTGCTCGGCGTGGTGGGACGAAAACTGCTCAAGGTGCTTGTCTACCCGGTGCTCGACCCGGTGGTCGGCGCCGTCGGCGAGTTCTTCGCCGAGCGCTGGGAAACGCACGCCCGACCGTACGGCCTGCGCACCTTCACCCCGGACAATCGCCGCACCTCCGGTGCCGGTGCGCTGCAGGCCGTCGACTGGGATCGATTGTGTGCGGGGCGCGCGCTCCTCTTCGTGCATGGCACGTTCAGCACCGCCCACGGTGCGTTCTCGGCATTCCCCGACGCGGTCTTCGACGAGTTGTACCGGCGGTACGACGGCCGGGTGCTGGCGTTCAACCACTTCACGCTCTCGCACGACCCCAGGCGCAACGTGGAATGGTTGCTCGAGCAGGTGCCCACGGGCCACGCGCTAGAGGTCGACATCGTCTGCCACAGCCGCGGCGGCCTGGTGGCGCGAACGCTGGCCGAGCGACCGGCGGGATTCGGACTGGTCCAGGCTCGAATCGGTGTGCGGCGCGTCGTGTTCGTGGCGGCGCCCAACCAGGGCACACCGCTGGCCGATCCGGACCACATCGTCGACATGCTCGATCGCTTCACGACCGTCCTGAACATGTTTCCTTGCGGCGCGCTGGCCGAAACGCTCGAGTCCATCATCACCGTGGTCAAGGTGATCGCCCACGGCGCGCTGACGGGCCTGGACGGCCTGGCGTCGATGCGGCCGCTGGGCGAGTTCATCCGGACGCTGAACCAGGGCGCATCGTCCGGCACCGGCTACTACGCCGTGTCGGCAGACTTCGAGCCCACTAACGAGGGCCTGCGCGCGCTGCTGGCGGGCACGGTCGCCGACGCGGTGCTCGACCGGGTGTTCGAGGCGGTCCACAACGACCTGGTCGTGCCCGAGCCCGGTGTCTACGACGCCAACGGCAACGCGGCGTTCCCCATCCCTGCGGAGCGCCTGCTGCGCATCCCCAGCGGTGCGGGCGTGGTGCACACCACGGTGTTCGGGCATGCGCCGGCGATCGCCAAGGTCGCGGAGTGGCTGGCGTGAGCGACGAGGGTTCACATGGGTGAGGGGATCATGAAGATCCGTCGACCCGAGGAGAAGTCCGGCGGCAAGGCGATCACGCTGGAGGAAATGGCCCGTTACGGCGCCGCGGCCATGCAGGCCCGCAGCGACCCTGCGGCCAGAGCATCGATGCGCGACTTCTACCAGACCGCCGCATGGCTCTACACCGAGAGCTTCCAGGCCAAGGTCGGAAGCTCGGGCCAGGTGGATCCGGGGTTCGACTCCGCGCAGCGTTGCACGATCAGCGGGGGCGAAGCCGATGACCAGGGATTTGTCGAAGAGGCCGCGTCGCTCTTCATCACCGCCGCCCGCCTGATTCACCGCGCGTCGATGGTCGCGCGCGTCCTCGGCAACAGCAGATACACAAGCCGCGAGATGAAGGGCATCCTGCTCGTGGGCTTCCTGGGCCTCGCTCGCGCACGCGCGCTGCCGGATGATGACGCGTTCTACTGGCAGGACCGGCTTGGCGAAGTGGCTGCGGCGCTGTTCGAAACGGTGGGCGCCTTCGACTACCGCGGCAATGAACAGCAACAGGCGTCGTTCGCGGTGACGCACGTAGCGCGCGTACTGGCGGACCTGGCGCCGTACCGTGCCGGCGCGGACCTCGCGCCGCTGACCATGGCCGGTTTCTACCGCGGCGGCGTGGCCCGGCTGCACGCCTCGCTGGCCCACCTGCAGATCCTGGCGGGGCGTCCCGAGAGCGCGCTCGGGCGGATGGAACCGCTGCTGACAACGGCGATCGATGATCCCAGCGACGAGATCTATGCCCTGATGGTGGGCCTGTCGGCCGCGCGTCGTCGTGCGCGGACGGACCTGCATGCGGCATGGCTCGAGCGCCTGCTCGGCCAGATCGATCGGGCTCGCGGCACGTATCGATCATTCGAAGGCCGCATCTACGCGCTGCAGACGGTGTTCAGCACCTTTGAGTACGCGCTGCGCACCTGGGCCATGAACGACCTGCACGATGCCGACGATCTGCTAGCGGTTGCCGAGGCCCTGAAGGCGCGCGTCGTGTTGGACGAGCTCTCCGGCTGCGTCACCCCACCGCGCCCTGCGGCGAACGACACCGGCCCGCAGGGCACGGCCGTCGTCACGGCAGACCCAGCCGTTGACGGCAGTCTCTCCTCCAGCAACATTGCGCGAAAGGTATTCCAGGCGTTAGTCGCAGACCTTCCCAACGACGTCGTGAACGAGTTGACACAGATCAGCTACTTTGCCATTGATGGCATGGACGGCACGACGGATGCGCCCGCCGAACAACAATCCCAGGCCGAGTTCCACGAAAGAAACCTCGAGCGGATCAGGAGCACCGACGATGCACGCGCAGACGCGCACGGCGGATTCAGGGGAACCGCTCGGGCCGCGACGCCAGCGGACATTCGCGCGGCGCTGGCAGACGAGGAACTCCTGATCGAGTTCTTCATCCCGCGCGACCCGTTTGCGCCGAACCGCTACTGGTGGATTCTCGTCGCGGGCCGCGACGGCTCGCAGCGTCGAGGCTTCTACCTGGATCCCGCCGCGGGAGCGGCCCACCAGTACATGGATCAGGGCCGGCTCATCGAGCGCGGTCCCCTGTCCGACCTCGCGGCAGCGACCCGCGTCGCCATCCTCCAGGGCGATGACGCCGGCGCGCTGCAGCGGCTGCGGGAACTCTTCGATCTGCTCATCGCGCCGGTGATCGCCATGGGCTTCGAGCCCGAACGCTACCGGCGCTGGATCTTGGTCCCGCACGGCCCATTGCACTTGGTTCCCCTGCATGCCCTGGTCGACGAGTCGGGACGCCACCTGATCGAACGCGTAGCGGTAACGACGGCGCCGAGTGCGACCGTGTGGCTCCGGATGATCCGTGAGGTCGAGCCCGTCGCTGGCCGACTTGTGGCGGTTGGCAATCCGGCGCTGGCGGATCCCCGCCCGCCGCTGCCCGAAGCGCAGGTCGAGGTCGATCAGATCCGCGATCACCTGCAGTCGTGCTCCGCGGTCCTGGTGCTCTCGGGATCGGACGCCACCGAGGCGCGGGTCAAGCGCGAGATGCTCCAGGCGAACCTGCTGCACTTCGCGACGCACGGCGAACTCGATGTGAGTAATCCACGGGACGGCCACAGGTTGCTGCTCAGCGGCGATGCCGACGAGGACGGCGCACTGCATGCGTCGGAAGTGCGGCAGATGGACCTGCGCCAGGTCAGGCTCGTCGTCCTAAACACCTGCAACGGTGCGTTCTGCCGCTACGGTCCCGGCGACGAACCCCTGGGCCTGCTGTCGGCGTTCATCTGTGCCGGCGTGGGTAACGTGCTGGGCGGCCTGTGGGCGCTGCCAGACCATGCCGCGCGGGAGTTCATCTGGCGCTTCTACGAAGGGCTGGACCAGGGCGATCCCGCGCTCGCACTGCAACGTGCCGCCGTGCGTGCGATTGCCGACGGCCTGCCCGTCGCGCACTGGGCAGGCCTTCCGCTCGTCGGGCCGGCGCGCGGCCTCCGCCTGACGTGAAAGCAGTGGGTCAGTGAGGGCTTGTGCCGAAGTCACCTCGGCGGCGAGCCGCGCTCAGGGCCCTGAAGGCCGAGAATGATCGAGCCCTGCTCGAACTGATTCACCGGTGGCCGGGCGGACTACCTGCCGTCACGACGACTCGGGCTGCTACTTCGCCGCGGGGAAGTACGCGCGCACGTCCGGGTGCGTTGTGTACAGGCGGAGTTGCGTACCGTCGTGCACGACCGTGCCGCTGCTGGCGCCCTTCATGGACGGGTTCACCGGGACTACGGGATTGCCGGGGTACTTCGTCCAGTGCACCAGGTCATCGGAGACGGCGAGGCAGGTGCTCCACTCGGCCCAGTCTTTGAGCGCGCTGGCGTGGTAGTAGGCGTAGTAGCGGCCCTGGTACTTGATGATCTGGTCCATGGCGACGGCGTAACGGTCGTACGCGCCAGGCCCGCGCGCCAGGACGGGCTCGTCGGTCACGTTCGTCCAGACTTTCAAATCCTTCGACGTGGCCGCGAAGACCGCGAGGTCCTCCCGCTCGTAGAACAGCCACCACGTGTCGCCCTCAATCCACACAGCGGGCGTGCCTCGAGGACCCGCCGAGATGAGCCGGCCGTCAACCTGCCGGATGTCGAGATCACCCTGCTCCTTCCAGCTCACCCGATCGGTCGATGTGAGCAGGTGCGCGACGTCCCCGCGGCCCTCGGCGAACATGTAATACGTCCCGTTGTGCTTGACGACGGACATGTCCTCGACCCACCCCTCCTTCGTCAGCGGGTTCCCGGGCCAGCGGGTCCACGCCACCCCGTCGGGAGAGGTGGCGTAGCCGAGGAAGCGGGAGTCGCTGCGTGCGTCGTTGTAGCCGGTGTACCAGAGGTGCCACCCGTCGCCCTCGCGCATCACCCACCCGCGCTCGCGCATCCGGCGGTCCCAGGTGTCGGTGCCCGTCCCAGCCAGGAGCGGCGCGGCCGACGGCGGGCCGAACGACACGAGTTCCGGCGGGAACGCGGCATCGGGTCTCGCCGGGGCCACAGCCCCGGCCTCCACGGGCTTCAGGTTCTTCTTCGCGATCTCCTTGTTGAACGGCGGCAGGCCGGCCTTCAGTGCGGCGTCGAGCTTGGCGAGTTCGGCGTCGAGCCTGCCCGACAGCTCCTTGAACACGGCGTACGACTGCTGCGTGGGCTTGCCGTCCCCGCCTTCGACCACGCCCTGCAGCGCGGCCAGCTTGTTGTTCAACTTGATCGGGTAGTTGAGCGGGTCCTGGCTGCTCTGGTTCCGATACTGGTAGATCTCGCCTTCAATCGCCGTCAGCTTCTCCGTGAGCGCAGTGCCGAGCAGGGCCGCCTTCGACAGCTTCCCATCCTTCTGCGTCGGCGCCCACTGCTTCACTCGGTCCGCGAGCTGCTCTTTCACAGATCGAATGCGAATGACGGCCTCGTTCGCCTCCGTCACCTTGTCCCGGATCTGCAGCGCCAGCATGAACTGCTCGGCCAGGTCGGCGTCGGTCACGCCGTCAATCCCGGGATTCCTGGAGATCGTGAACGCCTGCGTCTGCGCGTCGCCAGCGGCGGTCAGTCGGACCTGGTAAGAACCCGGAGCGGCCAGCGGCCCGCGCGTGCTGCCCGCCCACAGAATCATGTTCGGAAAGTCCTTTGCGCCGGCATACCGCATGTCCCACACGAACCGGTTCATCCCGGCCTTCACCGGCACCCGGGCGGCCGGCGGCCGGAACGACTCCTCGTCGGACGCCTGCACGGCGGGCTTCTCGCCTTCCTTCGCGGCCACGCCCTCGAAATTCGCGACAACACCGCCCTGCGCGTCCAGGATCTCGATGGCGACCTTGTCAGCGGCGTTCTTCAGGAAGTAGTCCACCGACACGCCCCTGTCGACGGATCGCACCGCGTCGGGCGGATCGAACAGGTGGAGGCTCTTTGCCGCGATGCCGGGCGTGAACTGGCGCAGGATGGCGGCGTTGTCGAGGATGTAGAACGACCGCCCGTGCGTGCCGACGACCAGATCCTTCTCGGTCGCCACGATGCCGTGCACGGGCGTCACGGGCAAGTCCAGCCGGAGCGACTGCCACGAGCCGCCGCCGTTGAAGGAGACGTAGATGCCATGCTCGGTGCCCAGATACAGCAGCCCGGCCTTCTTGCGGTCTTCACGGATCGCGCGAGCGAAATCGGTGCCGGGAATCCCCGCCACGATTTTCGTCCACGTCCGGCCGTAATCATCTGTCCTGTAAACGTAGGGCGCGCGGTCGGCCCGCTGATAGCGGTTCGCGGCCACGAACGCCGTGCCGGCCTTGTGCGGCGAGGCTTCGATCAAGCTGATGCGCGCGAACTCGGGCAGGTCCTTCGGGGTCACGTTGTCCCACGCCTTGCCGCCGTCGCGGGTCACCTGGACGAGGCCGTCGTCCGAGCCGGCCCAGATGGTCTGGCCGTCGATCGGCGACGGAGCGATGGTGAACACGGTGGCGTAGGTTTCCACGCCGGTCTGATCCAGCGTGATGGGCCCTCCCGACGGCCCCATGGTCGACGGATCGTGCCGCGTGAGGTCCGGGCTGATGCGCTCCCAGCTCTGCCCCTCGGTCGCCGACTTCCACACGTGCTGCGAGCCGACGTAGAGCACCCGCGGGTCGGCCGGCGAGAAGACGATGGGGAACGTCCACTGGAAACGTTCGGTGATGTCTTTCGCCGAATATCCCATGGGGTTGTCCGGCCAGACGTTGATGGCGCGCGACCGGCCGGTCTTGCGGTCGTATCGCGTCAGGTGCCCGCCGTAACTCCCCGCATAGAAGACGTCGGGGTTCCTCGGATCCGGCGCGATGTAGCCGCTCTCGCCGCCCCCGACGGTGTAAAGCGCGCGGTCGCCGGCGCTCGACACGCAGGCGGTGCTGTTGTCCTGCTGCGCGCCGCACACGTGGTACGGCACGTGCGCGGTGACGAAGACGCTGTAGAACTGCGCCGTCGGAAAGTCCTGATCCGTCCAGCTCTCGGCACCGTTGACCGACACGTTGGCCCCGCCGTCGTTGCCGTTGATCATCCGCTTCGGGTCGTTCGGCGCGATCCAGAGGTCGTGGTTGTCGCCGTGCGGCACCCGGTAGGTGCGGTAGGTTTTCCCGGCATCAGTGGACTTGTAGAACCCGGTGTTCAACACGTAGACGGTGTCGCGCTCCTTCGTATCGGCGTAGATGCGCGTGTAGTAGAAGGCGCGCTGGCGCAGGCGCCGGTCGTCGTTCACCTGCTTCCACGTCGCGCCGCCATCGTCGGACACGAATACGCCGCCGCGCTCATTTTCGACAATCGCGTACACCCGCTTTGCGTCCACGGGCGACACTGAGACGCCGACCTTGCCCCACAGCCCGGCAGGCAGTCCGGGGTTCTTCGTCAGCTCGGTCCACGTGGTGCCGCCGTCGGTCGACTTGAACAGGCCGCTGCCGGGCCCGCCGCTCGAGAGGGAGTGCGGCGTGCGATACACCTCCCACAGTCCGGCGTACAGCGTGTCCGGATCGTTGGGATCCATGGAGAGATCCACTGCCCCGGTCTTCGCGTCGCGGAAGAGCACGCGCTCCCAGGCCTTTCCTCCATCGCGCGACCGGTAGACGCCGCGCGCGTCACTGGCGGCGTAGGGATCGCCGAGCACGGCGGCGTACACGACATCCGGGGTCTTCGGATGCACGCGTATGCGCGCGATCGCTTTCGAATCGGCCAGGCCGGCGTGCGTCCAGGTCTTTCCGCCGTCGGCGGACTTGTACACGCCGTCGCCCTGGATGATGTTGCCGCGCAGCTGCACCTCGCCCATCCCGACGTACACGACATCAGGGTTCGACTCGGCCACGGCCACGGCTCCAACCGAGGAGCTCTCCAGGAACTTGTCCGCGGCGGGGCTCCAGGTCGTGCCACCATCGGTGGTCTTCCACAGCCCTCCGCCGGTCGCCCCGAAGTAGTACTCGAGGGGCCGCGCCGCGCTCCCCGCCACGGCAATCGATCGGCCGCCCCGGTCTGGTCCGACGCTGCGCCAACGCAAGCCGCTGAACATCGCTCCGGGGTAGGCGCCGTCGGGCGCGGGCTGCTGCGCGAGCGGCCGGTCCCCGGCCCAGGTCCCAAGAATGACGAACATGGCGGCGACGGCGGTCGCCCTGTGCGGCCAGCAAGCGTGCATCGGCAGTCTCCTCGTGAATCTAGCCAGTATAGCGTGGAGGGACCCGGATCTTGCCGCCACCGCCCGAGTGTGCGAACCTGTCCAGAGGGGGCGCCCGCACACAACCCATGGCTGAGAATCCGCTGCGGCTGAAGAGCATCCATCACGTCGAGTTCTGGGTGGGCAACGCGAAGCAGGCGGCCTACTACTACCGCCATGCGTTCGGCTTCGCGCAGTTCGCGTACGCGGGCCTCGAGACCGGCCGGCGCGACGCCGCGTCCTACGCCCTTCAGCAGGGCAAGGCCCGCATCGTCCTGACCACGCCCTATGGGCCGGAAGACCCGATTAACGATCACGTGCGGCTGCACGGCGACGGCGTGCGCGACATCTGCTTTCACGTGGACGACGCCGACGCGGCGTTCGCCGAGGCCGTGGCGCGAGGCGCGGAACCGGTCAGTGCACCGGCGGACCGGACCGACGATCACGGGACCGTCCGCCATGCGGCGATCGCGGCCTACGGGCACACGATCCACTCGCTGGTGTCCTACAGGGACTACCGCGGTCCCTTCCTGCCGGGATACGTGGCGAAGGACGTGCCGGGACGCGACGCCGGGCTGCTCCGCATCGACCACATGGTGGGGAACGTCGAACTCGGCCGGATGAACTACTGGGCCGACTGGTACAGCCGCGTCATGGGCTTCTCGCGCTACATCAGCTTCGACGACAAGGACATCTCCACCGAGTACAGCGCGCTGATGTCGGTGGTCATGTCCGACGACTCGTTCGCGATCAAGTTCCCAATCAACGAGCCGGCGCCGGGGCGCAAGAAAAGCCAGATCGACGAGTACCTCGACTTCTACCGCGGCCCCGGCGTGCAGCACCTGGCGCTGCTCACACACGACATCATCGGCACCGTGACGACGCTCCGCGCCAACGGCGTGGAGTTCCTGACCGTGCCGGGCAGCTACTACGACGCCCTCGACGCGCGCGTCGGCAGGATTGACGAGGCCATCGACACGGTACGCCGCCTCGGGCTCCTCGTGGACCGCGACGAGGAGGGCTACCTGCTGCAGCTGTTCACGAAGCCGGTCGAAGACCGCCCGACGCTGTTTTTCGAGATCATCCAGCGCAAGGGCAGCCGCGGATTCGGCAAGGGCAATTTCAAGGCGCTGTTCGAGTCCATCGAGCGCGAGCAAGCGCTCAGGGGCAACCTATAGGAGGCGGACTCGCAGCCTGCGCGGGCGGCCGATCGACGGCCGCGGGAACGGGCTGCGAATCCGGTCTGTCATGCCTGTCTATCACACGCTCGGACACATCCCGCGCAAGCGGCACATCGTCTACCGGCAGCCCGACGGCCGGCTCTACACCGAAGAACTGATGGGCAACCTGGGCTTCACGGGGCCGTCATCGCTGGTGTACCACGTGCACCAGCCGACGCAGGTGCTGTCGGTGGAGCCCGTGAAGGAGCTGGCCTGGGTAACCGACTGGGAAGCGACGTTCCGAAACCGGCACTTCCGGACGTCCAGGCTGCCCGCGACGCGAAGCGTGACGGCCGACCGCGTGCCGCTGCTCTTCAACGCCGACGTGGCCCTGTCCATCGTGCAGCCGCTCGAAGACGACGAGTACTTCTACCGGAACGCGCAGGGCGACGAGGTGATCTTTGTCAGCGACGGCGAGGGCGTGCTCGAGTCGCCGCTTGGCTCCCTGCCGTTCGGGCGGGGCGACTACCTCGTCGTGCCCCGCGGCATCGTCCACCAATACCGTTTCACCGGGCGCCCGGCGCGCCTGCTGGTCATCGAGAGCGCGGGGTTCGTGCGCACGCCCAGCCGATACAGAAACGAGTTCGGGCAACTGACGGAGAACGCCCCGTACAGCGAGCGTGACATCCGGAAACCTGGCAACTTGCAGACGGTCGACCGGAAGGGCGAGTTCCCGATCATCGTCAAGAAGGACAATCGGCTGACGCGCGTCACGGTCGACCACCACCCCTTCGACGTCGCCGGGTGGGACGGGTTCTACTATCCCTGGGCGTTCAACATCAACGACTTCGAACCGCGTGTCGGGCGCCTGCACCTGCCGCCGCCGATTCATCAGACCTTCGAAGGCGAAGGGTTCGTGGTGTGCTCGTTCTGCCCCCGGCCGTTCGACTTCGATCCCGCGGCTGTGCCGGTGCCGTACGTGCACTCAAACGTGATGTCCGACGAGGTGATCTACTATGCGAGCTCGGAGTTCATGAGCCGCAAGGGCATCGAGTACGGATCGATCACGCTGCATCCCGACGGCGTGCCGCACGGCCCGCACCCGGGGCGCACGGAGGCGTCGCTCGGCGCGAAGGAGACCAACGAACTGGCGGTCATGCTCGACACGTTCCGCCCGCTCCGTGTCGCCAAGGAGGCCGTGGACGTCGAAGATGCGGAGTACTACCGATCCTGGGTCGAGCCTCCCGAGCCGGCCCGCGCATGACCGACCACACGCACCATCAGGACGCGGTGAGTTGGGTGGCCTCCGCGGCAGACCCCGGCAACGACTTCCCGATCCAGAACCTCCCTTTCGGCGTGTTCGCGAGGCGCGGCAGCGCTGATGCGCCACGGGTGGGCGTGGCGATCGGCGACCTGGTCCTCGATGTCGGCGCCTGCGCCAACGCCGGACTCTTCGCCAGCGCGGCCGCCGATCCCGCTCGCGACTGCCTGGAGCCGTCCCTCAACGCGCTGATGGCCAGAGGCCGCGCCAGCTGGACCGCCCTCCGCCACGCCCTGTTCGCACTGCTCGATGCCGACGCCCCGGGCGCCGAAGACATCCAGGACCGGGTCGCCCCGTTCCTGGTGCCGCAGGCCGAGGCGGAGATGTTCGTGCCGGCCGCGGTCGGCGACTACACCGATTTCTATGCGTCGCTGCATCACGCGACGAACGTCGGGCGCATCATGCGGCCCGACAACCCGCTGTTACCGAACTACAAGCACGTGCCCGTCGGCTACCACGGCAGGGCGTCGTCGCTCGTCATCAGCGGCACACCCGTGCGCCGGCCATGGGGCCAGACGAAGCCCGACGGCGCGGACGCGCCCGCATTCGGCCCGAGTCGGCGGCTCGACTATGAGCTGGAAGTCGGCGTGTTCATCGGCCCGGGAAACGGCCTCGGCGAGCCGATCCCGATCGACGCGATCGAGGACCACCTCTTCGGCCTCTGTCTCGTGAACGACTGGTCGGCGCGCGACATCCAGGCGTGGGAGTACCAGCCGCTCGGCCCGTTCCTCGCCAAGAACTTCGCCACGACGGTGTCGCCGTGGGTCGTGACGATGGACGCGCTCGAGCCGTTCCGGGTGGCGCATCGCGCGCGGCCAGATGGCGATCCGGCGCCGCTTCCCTACCTGGTCGGCGAAGCCGACATCCGGCGCGGCGCGATTGACGTGGCGCTCGAGGTGTTCCTCTCGAGCGCGCGGATGCGCGCGAGCGGCCTGCCGCCGTTCCGCCTGAGCACCAGCAATCTCGGCGATCTGTACTGGACGCTGGGCCAACTGGCGACGCATCACGCCAGCGGCGGCTGCAACCTCCGGCCCGGCGACCTGCTCGCGAGCGGCACCGTGTCCGGGCCGTCAAGGGACGGGCGCGGATGCCTGCTGGAATTGACGTGGCGAGGCGCCGAGCCGATCACACTGCCCGGCGGCGAAGCGCGCCAGTTCCTCGAAGACGGCGATGAGGTGATCTTCCGCGCCTCGTGCCGCCAGCGCGGCGCCGTCTCAATCGGCTTCGGCGAGTGCCGCGGGGTGGTGCGCCAGGCGAACGGGAGTGCGTAGGCCCGCACGTCGAGGCTGCCTTCGACTTCGCTCAGGCCAGGGAAGCCTCGACCTCCATCAGGTCTCGCCTATCCCCTCTCCGCTGTCACCTGCCCCCTGCCCCATGTCCCTTGGCCCTTGGCCCTATTTCTCGTCCAGCTTCCTCCCCGCGTTCAGCTGATCGAAGTTGAGGATCGCGTTGAACACGAAGCCGTAGGTGCCCTGCGTCTGGCCGCGCCACATCGGGTTGTGCGCGAAGACGACTACGTGGCCCTTGTCCAGCGGGACGTCGACCACCGCCGGCCGCTGGGCAATCTCGTTGCCGTTCTCGAGCAGACCCGACACGAGCAGGCTGCTGGCGTCGCCGTAGCGCAGCACGACGCGCGGGCGCAGCTGCGGCGGGATGACGTTGAGCGGGTTGCGCAACTGGTCGGGCGTCAGCGGCGCCGCCTGCCACGCCTCCACCTTCGGCTCCTCCGGCAGCGGGACCACCAGGGGCCGGCCCTGCGGCTGATCCACGTCGTCGGCGGTGCCGCGGCCTGTCGGCCGGCTCGGCCCGGCGTCTGCGCCGCGCCCGCCGCCCCGGCCGCCCAGGGTGTGGCTCACGCCCATCACCAGGCCAGGCGCCGAGTAGATCGACACGTTTTCCCCGTACCCGTAAGCGATCGGGCTCGCGCCATCGACGACCTTCGCCCGCATCACCGTTCCAGGCGCGTTCAGTCGCGTCGGCGCCTGCACCGACAGCCCGGGCGTCAGGCCGAACGTATTCGCGAACGTCGACGTGTCTTCCGACACGATCAGGACGCCGCCCGAGCGGACGAACTGCTCGAGATTGACAAGCCCGCTCCAGCCGAGGCCGGGCCTCATGTCGTCGGTCGAATCGAGCTTGCCGATGTTCGGCGTGAGCGGCGTGGTCTTCCACGGCAGCGGGTTCCGCCACATCGGCATCCCGGCCACGATCTGCTGCGCGCTGCGTCCGACGGGCGGGAACACCAGCACGTCCCACTTCGAGTTCAGGCTGGCCTCCTTCGCCACCACCTGCGTGCTGATGTAATCGTACGGGATCTTCAGGCGGTCGAATTCCATCCGCCACCAGCCCTCGTCCTGCGTGCCGAGCCAGGTGTGGATGTAGCCGATGCGGGGCGCCTTTACGGGATGCGCCTTCACCGCGGGCGCCGCC
>Ga0209254_10000883_pt1 | contig 26250 bp, 22 predicted proteins | sample FrelakmetDIP11DI_FD_187148 | JGI IMG/M metagenome (GOLD analysis project Ga0209254, IMG submission 187148) | Freshwater lake sediment microbial communities from the University of Notre Dame, USA, for methane emissions studies - DIP11 DI (SPAdes)... | ecosystem: Environmental > Aquatic >...
AACAGCCCGCCGAGTTGTGTGCCATCGCTCTGAATCAGACGGCTGACCAACGCACCTTGAAGGACTACTTGAAACGCATGCACATCGAGCAAAGTTTTCGCGACGATAAGTCCGGCAGTTTTGATCTGGAAGCAACTAAACTCACCGATCCTGAACGCCTCAATCATCTCTTGCTGGCCATCGCCGTCGCAACGCTCTGGATTTATGATATCGGTGAACAGGTCATGCGGGCTAAGGAGCGTTCCGAGATCGATCCGGCCTTCAAGCGGCAACTCAGTGTTTTCCAAATCGGCTGGCGCCAGTTGCGCCGCTGGATCACGTGTCAAACTTCAAGATTGCCGTACCTAACCTTACGGCTCAGCCCCTTCCGCCTCGCGCCAGCTTGGCGAAAGTGAAAGTGTTAGCTACTCAGCTCATTGACGTTGATACTCATCCCATAGAGCGTACCAGAGATCAGCCACCTCAATCTCTTTTGCCCACGTTTCGATATAAACCACATCCAATTCGGAGCCTAGCACCGCCAGCATTTTGGCGATGTCGATGGGATGTTTCTGCGCGACCTCGCCACCTTGTCGATAGTAACTCAGTTTGTAAAGAATGACGTCTTTCGGCGAAAGAAACCAAGCCTCTGCGCCGGATTGCGTATGCCAGGTAATCTTCGGCGGCGGGCCAGCGCTGCAACATCAAGCCCGGTGCTCTTGGCGATATAGAGATCAGCTTTAGCGCCCAAAGCGCCATCGATCGCGTTGAACGGCAACCCATAGGGCAGGCTGGTTTCGATGATGGCTTGTAACGGCGAGATATAGATTTGCCAACTCTGCACTTATTTCACCAACTGACTTATCTTGCCCAGCGAAGCAGCAATCATCAAATCGACATCGATGGTCAGCCGGGGCTCGCTGTAGATCATGGCGGCGACAGAGCCACCGATGGCATAGACGACGCCAAGTTTTTCCAGTGCGCCAATCAGCCGGCGATTAAAGCTGCGCAGATCGTCAGAGGTGAGTGAATTATCCAGCATGGCTGTTCAACAGTCGTTGTGCGGCGATGCGGCGTGCTTCTTCCGGCGATCGCCCGCGTCTGAGTTCCTGGTAATACAGCGCATCACGCGCCATAAGGAACAAGCCATTGGCATTCGCCAGTTTGACCGCCGGGGAAATCTTCTTGAGCATTTCGACATGCGCCGGGATCATCTCGGCTTTGGCGGCCCGCACCGCGCGGCGGATGCGTTCTTCAGAAGAAAGATTAGCCTCGTTGAGCATGATGTAACTCTCAAGCTGTGGATGATGTCATTATACAACAGGCTGCGCCCAATGAGTGTTGATTCTCTTCCACGCCGACCTGCCACAGCGCAAGCATCTCCTCATTTGATCGCTGGTACACGCCCGCGTAGTTGCCAGCGCCCAGATAGGCGCGCGCCTCGCTGGGATCTCAGTGTGTCGATTTCATAACAAACAGGCCGTCCTGTTTCCAGAGCGGCCTCCGACTTCTAACCTCCAACTTCTAACTTCCAACCTCCACCAACACTTCTGTCTCTGCATCGGGTGAATCCTCGAAGCCCTGTCGGTAATGCAGAAGGATGATTGGAGAGACTAATGTCAAATTCGCTTGCGGCAGCCAGATGTGATAGATGTAGTCGAGGGTGAGTGGCAAATCGCGCCGCAGGCCTTTGTGGATGAAGCGCGCGCACGACTGCATTGGAAGCGTCTTCCCGATCCACAGCGGGTCTGGTGTCAGCGCTTCTGTCAGCGGTACGCCCAGCAGATGAAAACAGCCGGATGTTTCAGGCCCCGGATACTGCAAGACGCCATACAGATCGACATCCGCCGGATTGCCGCGTGAGCCGATCGAGTGGTTGAACCAGCCCCAGAGCGTGTCGATCACCGTCAGATCCTCTTGCACCAGCGTCATCAACCCCGCCAAATGCAATTCAGGCCGTTCAATCAAAACCGGTCGCAAATATGGCCCCTGCGACATGTGCTGCAAATGCGCCAGTGTGAGACGCGGCATGATCAGGCGTCGATCTAAACACCCTTGCTTGCGCCACTGATTAGGTTGCATCCCAAACACGCGCTTGAACGCGCGCGCAAACGTCTCAGGATTGTTGAACTGATAATCGAACGCGATCTCGATGATCTTGCGATCGGTCTGCATGAGATCGCGTGCGGCTTCAGCGAGGCGGCGGCGCATCAGGTAATCGTAAGGTGTGTGATGCGCCGCCTGGTTGAACGAGCGGCAGAAGTAATAGACCGACAGCGACACTGCGCGGGCCATGTCGCCGACGGTGATGTCGTCGCGCAGATGATCTTCAATGAAGCCGATGGCCTGCGCCATCAATGGAATGTTCAGCATGGCGGGGCGTGTGCTTAGCGGCGCACAGGCACATACATATCCAGCACCGATTCGTCGAGTCGATCCATCCCTTTGAAACGCTCGTCGTACAACTGAAAGCCGTAGGCGTGAGCGCGTTGATAACCGGATCGCGTCAGCCACGCTTGCATCTCGGCCGACCAGTCCGCCACGATGTCCTGCCCGGCCAGCGTGAAAACGGCGTACTGCGTCGGCGGCAGCAGCTTGATCGACAAGCGCACCGGCACCTCCTCCACCCGATCGACTTCCGCCCCGACGAAGACCTCGTACTCGCCGGTTTGCTCCATCTCCAGGTGATCGATGTGCACTTCGTAGAAACCACTCATCTTGGCGTGACGAACCTGCTGGCCCTCCTCACCCAGATAAGCCATGAAGCGTTTCCACAGCCGGCCGATTTCATTCTCCTCTGTCCAGCCACCGCTGAACTTGAACGGATCGCCGAAGAAGCTGAGACCGGCGAGGATAATTTGATCTTTGTCGACGAGTTGGGGATCAACCATCATTCACCTCATAAAAGCTAAGGCACGCTCAACAGGCGAGATAGCCCGCGGCCTGTACGAGCCGCTTCACATCACGCAGGCCGATCGTGCCCTTGAAAAACCGGTTCCCCTCATTAACGCGCCGGAGGGCCTCGTACAAATCCTTGGCATTGGCCGCCGCCACTTTGGCGGCGCTGTCGTAAGCTACCGCCGCCAGCAGCCTGGCCGTCGTCGGATTCACCCACTGTATCCGGGTCAAATCGGCCAGCCGGGTGAGTGCTTCGAGCGCGGCGGAATCCACACCTGTCGCAGCCGCCAGCCGGGCTTTCTTTTGCGCGTTACGGGCCGCTTCGTATAAGGCCAGGGTATCGTGCAGGCCGTGCTGTTCGAGCCGTGCAATCTCTTTGGGCGGCAGCCACTTGAAGTCCTGCAGCGCGAATGGTTTGGGAAAATAGCCTTCGATTTCCCGCCGGAGCAGGACGAGATACGGCACGTCTATGCCGGTCGCCTGCGCCACAGCCTCCAGGCGCCTGGTATTCTTAAGCTCGTGCCGCAGCTGGGCCAGCGTCGTGATACCGTACCGTTCGAGCGCTTTCACTTTTGTCCTCAGCTGATGCAACAGCGCAACGCGGCTCGGCACCAGGTCGGTTGCCTCAATGCGCTTCCGCAGATCAGCCAGGCTGATGCTCTCAGCGTCGATGTAATAGGCCATTGACACCTCACCTTCAGTGATCTCGCTACCGTGCGTTGACGAACACGGCAGCCCAATCGAACGTGGCCGAATCTTCAACCCATTCCGGCCAGTGGCGGCACCACTCCGGCACACTGACGTCGCGCACACGATCGGTGCAGGGATGATACGGCTTCAGATCGATCAGCGGCGTGCCGTCTTCCGCGTCGATGTAGGGAATGTAAATCATTCCGCGCTCATAGTCAATACGCAGCACCATCACCGGCGTCACCGCGATGGGGTTGGGCCGGACGGGCGAGCGGGTGGCAAAGATGCCCAACTTGGCCGGGGCGTTCTTGTACGGCTGATCGCATTCGACGATGGCGCGATACTCAGGGCTGTCGAGCAGATGCGCCCACCAGATCGCGTCGAGGTACGTGAAGCCTTCCAGCCCGCGCAGCGCCACGCGATATTCGGGCTTGATTTCCAGGCAAAAACCGTCTTCGCCGGCGTGCACCGTGCCGATGGGCGTGATACTGAATTGCTGGCTCATGATTCGTCTCCTGTTGAAGTTGTGAAGCGTGCTCAGTATACGCGCCCGCGTGATTTTTCTCTTGATCCTGCTTGCTCTGATCGCACTGGAATTGAACCGCTGGCGCGATCAGCTTGACGTTTCTTGTTCCGCCCGATCGATCCTCTGCGCCCGACAAAAAGAGCCGTTCGGTGAGGAGCGGCTCTGCAGGTGTGAATTGGCCGATTGAGTTAGCGCCTGACTAGCGGCAGATACAGGCGATTGGGCAACTGCGCGCCGGCCCCGCACGAAGCTTCGTCCGCCCAGGTGAAGCGATCCAGGAAGACCGCCGAGTCGTAAATGGAGTCTCCCAGGTCTTGCACGGAAAAGACAATGTCCGTCGTCGTGTTCGGCGTGACCGGCGTCTGCGTGCGCAACAACGGTGTCATTCCATCGTAGGTTGTCCCCGTGTTGCCCGTGACGCCAAAGACGGTATTCACGGAGATGATCTGATGCAGCGTGTCGAAGGCAAAGTTGAGGGGGGCGGTGACGCTGTTGCCTGAAATGACGATGTTGCTCCCGCCTAACTCGGCCGTAAATGTGTCATTGAAATTAGAGCCGACAAATTCAGGAAACTCTTCAGAAAAGAACTTGAAGTCCACCCGCAGACAGTTCTGGTTGGCAGGGACCTTGACCCGCAGTGCGAGCTGCACCAGATCTCGGCCGTCCGAATTGTTCAAGCCACCAAGATTAGTGCTGAGATTTCCCTCGTTATTGGGCAATTCGGCATTGGCAGCTCGGCCAGTGGACAGGATGGCAAAAGTTGTTCCCTGCGTAGGAAATCCGCCCAGAGGTGTTGTAGCGATCCCCACTCCGGCGCTATCACTGCCATTGAGTGAGGCCGAAATGAGATCGGAAGCGTTGATGCCCATCGCAAGTGCCAGGTCTTGAGCAGCTGTCGGTGTGATGATCGTCGTTGGTCCCATAACCGATCGGCCCTCCGCCGATTGGCGCGTTGCGACGAGAAGGGGCACAGGTCCAGCGCTCGCCTGCGCGGTGTTGCTGAATCCACTCAGTACAATCAACCCACACAGCAGAGTGAATAACAAGACTCCGCCCAGTCGCTTTTTTGGTAAACATGTTTGAGCGTTTATTTTTCTCTCCTTGCGAAAAGATTGATGTTTGACAAATCTGTCGTGAATCTGGTTGAAATACTTAGCGCAGGATCAGCGGCAAGTACACCTGATAGTTCATCGTCAACGGCAAACTCATGCCTGCCAGGAATCCACTACTCAACGTGTAGGATCCGCCATGCAGCGTGCCGGCATCGGCCTGGCCGATGGTGCCGTTGAGATCTGATTCGCCTGTCCGCCGCTGATCGTCGAGTTGCCGCCCCATTTTCATCTCGGCGATTTTCATCACTCTATCGCATACTCCAGCGTGCGATCCAACTTGTCGTTGAGATAAATCTCCACCTTGTACTTACCCACCGGCCATGCGCCGCTGTTGGGCAGGGACAGCGTGAAGTGGGCGTTGCCGGAAGCATCCATCGCCAATTCGGCTTCGTCGATCTTGGTGTTGGCCGGAGCCGCCTCGCCCACGTCGACGGCGGTCCACACCGTTTTGACCTTGGTCTCCGACGGCGCATTGGCGACCGTCACGACGAGATTGATCACCGGCTGATCGGTGGGAAACGTCGAGGTGGGATCGACCGGCTCGAAGTTGTCGCCGGTAACGTCTTTGGCGAGCACCGCCTGCGTGATGTTGGCCGTGCTGAACGAGACCTCGCACGCCGCGGCCACGACGGCGACGACCAATGCGAAACTGACGAACGAGAGAATACGTTTCATGACAAGTCTCCTAATTGAGTTAAATTGATTCTATCTGATATTGCGGCGGATGTCGTTAGCCGCTTATTTGAGTATGAGCGGCAGATACAAGTGCTGGGTCAATGCTGGATTCACGGTCGGCGTGGCGGTCGGCGTCGGTGTTGTCGTTGCCGTCGCCGTCGCGGTGGGTGTCGGCGTCGAGGTTGGCGTTGTGGTTGGCATGGGTGTTGGTGCAGATCCGGAATTAACCCCGCTCCAAAAACCGCCGTTCAACGTATAGCCGCCGCCACTCTGCGTGCCTGCGTCGGCTTGCCCCAGGGTATGCTCTACTCGGTACCCGCCGCCTGCTGCCGCGCCGCCGCCGCCGTCAATGGTCTGCCACGATACATCGTAACCGGCCCCCGTCTGCGCCGCAGCGATCGAAACGATCAGCAGCGCTAAAGCGATCGGGATGAAGAGGGCCGCGCGTTTCATGATCGACCTCGGCGCGTTTGCCGCAGCCCGATCGCGATCACGCCGCCCAACGCGATCACGCTGATCAGATTGAAGAAATTGAAAGATTGATCAGGCGCGCTGCCGCGCTTCATCTGCGCCACTTCGCTTTCGAGCTGCGCGATGCGCTGATCTTTGTCCTGCACGATCTGGTACAGCCCCTGAATCGCTGCGAGCGACACGCCGTCCGCATCGATGGTGGTGATGTGCGTGTTGTCTTCACCCACGTTGAAGGCCGCCGCAAAGTCCTGCGCCATAGGGCCGATGTGGCGAATGGCGGCGTCCTGTGTCTTGTAGTTCCAGGTGCTGATAGGGATCTGCGCCAGCTTCTCCACAACCGATCGTGCATCGACGGGCGCAAAGTTTGCTTTGCTATTGCGGTCGCTCAACGCCGACCACGCATTGCCGCCGGCTGGCAACTGCACCCCGGCGGTCGCCGTGCCGGAGCCATTGATCGCCGAGACGAAATATACGCCGCCCGTGGCGCGGGCGGTGAAGGCATTGTTGAGCCCGCAGGCGAAGTCGACATTATTCGAGTCGGCCCACGTGAAGCAGCCCGTATTTAAGGACTTGGCGCGATAGCCGGCCGCAAAACTGGTGCTGCCCTGCGCGAGGTTGCCGCTGCCGCCGGGCACTGCCGACGCCTGGCCGCTGGCCGTGTTGTTGATGCCGCCGCCCACCGTGGCGTCGAAGCCGCTGGCGGTGTTGCTGTTGCCGCCACCAATCGTCGCGCCGCCCAGCGTGATCTTGTTGTTGAAGCCGCCGCCGATGGTGGCGATGTTGAGATTGGAGCCGGGCGTGGCCGTGATGGCATTCTGCTGTCCGCCGCCAACGACGCCGTAACCGGCATCGGCGGAAATGAAGTTGCCGAAACCGCCGTCGATCGTGGACGCAACGCCATACGCTTTGTTGCCGCTGGTGGAGCCATTCCAGCCGCCTCCACCTACAGTTGACCCCGCCCCGCCAGCGACGTTGTACTCGCCGCCGCTGACGGTGGTGCTGCGTCCCGATGCGGTATTGAATCCGCCGCCGCCCATCGATGACCATTCGCCGGTGGCTTGATTGCCATGCCCGCCCGCGATCGTTGCCGCGAAGCCCGAGTTGAAGTTGAACACACCGCCGCCGATCGTGTTGTTGGCGATCAACTGGCCGCCCGCAATCGTGTTGCTATATCCGCCGCCGATCGTCGCGTTTTGCGTGGTAGCCCAGTTGAGATTCCCGCCGCCGACGTAGGACACATAGCCACTGGCGACATTGGAAAAACCGCCGCCAATACTCGACGAACTGCCCGTGGCCAGGTTGTTCAGCCCCCCCGCGATCGTGGCATAGTCGCCGGTGGCCCTGCTCCCGGCGCCACCCGCGATCGTCGCCGCGTAGCCATCCACCTGGTTGTTCTGGCCGCCACCGACCGTCCCGTAAGTCTTCAGAACCCGGTTCTCATAGAACAACGAACCGCCGCCCGCAATCGTCGGGCCGTAAAGCGTGGATGAGAAAGTGTTGCCACTGTAGCCGCCCACGAGATTGGGGCTCGTTGGGTTCGGATAGATGCGCAGCGCGCCTGTGCCGTTCACGCCGATCACTAACCCGACGTTATCGGTCGTGCCGATGAAGCCGTTGCCGTTCGTGCCGCTGTTGCCGTTCAGCGCCCAGTTATTCAGCGCGTAGATCGCATAGGGTGCCGCCGTCAATTTGGTACGCGGACTGAGCGTGATGTAGCTGACTTCGCCGGTGCAGCGCACGGCGGTTTCGATCCAGCGCGCGTCGCCGGTGAAGGGGCTTGAGCCAAAATCGAGCTGCACCGTGAAGAGGCCGTTGCTGATCGGCACGGTGTTGAAGGTGTTGCTGTTGAGGAAGGCGCCGCCGCTGCTGGCATCCCACATTGACAAACTCAGCGCGCATGTGTCGCTGACGGGTTGGTTGTTTTTGATCAGGCGACCCTGATAGGTGAAGGCACTGCCGGTGGCAGCTTGCGGACTTTGTGGACCATCACCTTGTGCTGAAGCATGATTGATCGAAGTGAGACTAATCAGCAGAGCTGCCGCACTGAGTGTTAGAACGAACAACCAACGTATCGATCGATTGTTGATGAACATGGTGTCCCCCCTTGAATTGTAGCCGTCATTGCTTCGGGCGCTGCACGCCCTCGCAACGGCGTTACTTGCTTAGATACGCGCCCGCCTGGGCCAGCAGCGCCGATTGCCAGTAGTAGCCCAGTGCATCCAGTTGTTCTTGCGGATTACCCTGACGCTGCGAGCGGCCCAGTTCGTAGTAGTACAGTGCGGCGATCGAGGCATCTTCGCCCACAGCGTTGATCAGTTCGCGCGCCCGCTGATCGGCGAAGTCCAGCATCTCGCCCAGGGCTTTCTCGCGCTGGAACGAAACAACGTCGAGATTTTCATCGACCTGCGCGCCCAGTGAATAATGCTTGGCCAGCAGGCCGGCCGATAGCGCATAGGCGTTTTGTGACTGACCGAAGATCAACTCCGCCTGGGCCGGCCCCTCGCCCACTTCGTCTTTCAAAACATTCAGGCCCTGCCGCGAAGCGATGGCCATCAGATAATTCGTCTCTTTGGACATCATCATGTTCTTGACGAGATCAGGATGCAGGCCGGTCTGGCGCGCGTAGGTATCGATGATGATCGCGTCAAACAGCGCGAGGTTGGAGTCGGACACCCGGCGCAGCGCTTCGGCCAGCTGCAAGACTTTATCGGAAGCGGGCACGGCCGCCTGGCCAAACCCCAGGCCGATATCGACCGCATCGCGCGCGTATTGCACGGCCACGCTGGCGACCGCTTGCTCGAGCGCCGCAGTCGTGATGCTTTGCAGGATCTCTTCCTGCGTGAGGGATTCGGCGTTCTGCGCCATAGTGGCGATTTGCCCGTCGGCGCTCATGAGCAGACCTTGAGCGATGCTGATGTTGCTGTAAGCGTCGAACAGCGCCAGCAGATCGCTGACCGTTTTGGGATCTTCCGCTTTCAGTGACGCGATCACGGCTTTCAATTCCGTCTGCGCCGCACTTGAGGCTTGATAATGGTCGACCGCTTTTTGTAGCCCGCCGATCAGATAGTTCTGCACGATCTGGCCCGTCATCGTCGCCAGCTGGGCATAGATGGCCGCTTCCGAAGCTTTGGCATAAGCGACCGCCACCAGACCTTGTTTGAGCGCCTTGTCGGCCTCCGCGGCTTTTCCATCGGCCAGCAGCGCATAATCGGCGACAACTTCCTGCACTTCCGTTGTCAGCGTATTGAATTCGTTGCGCGTCTTCTGATACCGGCTGATCCATTCCAGCGTCTTGGCCCGCATCCGATCGAAGGCGCGCGGCGGCAACTGCGGAGCGCTGCCGGCAGCAGCTCGCGGCAACGGTTGACCGGTGAGCAGTTCGTAAGCTTCAAAGACCGTACCCACTTCGCGGACTTCGATGCCCAGTTTCTGACCCGCCTCGACGAGATCGACCAGCTTTTCTTGATTCGTATCGAAATCGTAGCGTTGGCCGATTGGGACGAGCACCAGCTTCTTGCCGGCGCGAGAGGCGCCATCGAGTTTGTGCGGGATGCCGCCCACCGGCCCGATCGTGCCATCGGGATTGATGGTGCCCGTCATGGTCGCATCGTCGCGCACTTTTTCATTGCGCAGCGCAGCCAGCACACCGACCGTCATCAGGCCGCCCGCACTCGGCCCATCGATCCAGCCACCGCTGCTGAAGCTGAATTCGTAAGCGGTGGGGTTGATGCCTTCCAGCAGGGAAGCGAACAGGACGGCGATCCAACCGGAACTCTGCCACTGATCGCCTGTGCCCTGCACTTCTTCCTGGAAGAAGCCTACGCGTAGCTCGCCCGGTTTGGCGGCGGGTCGAATGCGAACTTGAATCGAACTGGTGCCGCCCTTCGCGCCCTCGGCAGTTTGTTGATAGTACAGCGCGTCGAGATTCGCCGTGCGTTCAGCCGGAACTTCTGGCGTGGGCGTAGCAGGCACGGCGGTTGGCGCAGCGGGGACCGCGGTCGCCACTTGTGCCGCCGCAGTGGTTGGAGCGGTTGTGGCTGCGGACGGCGTGGTGGTCGCCGCCGGACTGCCACAGGCTGTGCTGAACATTACCATCGCGATCAAGACGATCATCAATACAGTTTTCGATTGGTGAGACATGTGTGTTTCCTCCCAGAGAATGATGGATGTGCGACGCCAAGCGATCAGCCGTTTGATCGCGTGTCGCGGCAAATTTCGTCCAGAAAAGCAAACAGACTGTTCAAGTCGGCGAAGCCGTGCCGTTCGCCGGTGCGGGGATCTTCCAGCAGCGCGCGCCAGGCTGCGGTCTCGTCTTCACCGGTCTGCCAGAGCCGCAGCAGATATGCGCGATAGCGCTGTGTGTCAGGCGCTGAGTTCATTCATGTCCCCCGCGAGATGATGCTGGTACTTTACCAAACCAACGTGATAAAAACGTGATAGTGATAAAATCAAAGGCAACTCGAACTTGTAACATCTTTCACGTAACTTCTCATGGCGCGTCTAACCATTTCTTTACTGGGTTCGATCCAGGTCGGCCTGGACGAACAAGCCGTTGGCGGCTTTGCCTACAACAAAGCGCGTGCCCTGCTCGCCTACCTTGCCGTCGAAGCCGATCGATCTCATCAACGCGATGAGTTAGTCGGCCTGTTGTGGCCCGATATGCCGGATGCCGCGGCGCGCACCAACTTGCGGCAAGTGCTGACGAGCCTGCGCGACACGATCGGCCCCGGTGACGACGCCGCGCCGTTCCTCATCACCACGCGCGACACCCTGCAATTCAACCCGGCCAGCGACTATACCCTCGACGTAGCGCGCTTCACGTTTTTGCTGGATGAGTGTGCCAAACATCGACATCGGCATGTGTCGCGCTGCCCGGCTTGTGCGGCGCGCTTGGAAGAAGCGGTGAAGTTGTATCGCGGTGACTTCCTCGCCCAGTTGCCCTCTGTTGACAGTGCGCCTTTTGAAGAATGGCTGGTGTTGAAACGCGAAGCGCTGCATCAACGCGCGGTGGAAGCGCTGCTGCTGTTGGCGCAGTATCACGAGCGTTGGGGCGATGCGACGCGCGCGCGTCAATTGCTGGCGCGCCTGATTGAATTGGAGCCGTGGGACGAAACCGCGCACGCGCACCTGATGCGCCTGCTCTTCCACGCGGGACAGCGCAGCGCGGCGCTGGCGCAATACGAGGCGTGCCGCCGCATCCTGGCCGATCAATTTGGCGTGGAACCGATCGCGACCACGCAACAATTGGTTGAACAGATTCGCGCGGGCGCGCCGATCGAGGTCGATGCTCTAACCCGATCGAACGAGCTACCGATCGCGGCCACTAAATTGATCGGACGCGCGACCGAACTGGCCGAGCTCAGCGTTCTCTTGGCTGATCCCGCTTGCCGGTTGATCACCCTCGTCGGGCCGGGCGGCATCGGCAAGACCCGCTTAGCTCTCGCGGCTGCCGCGGCTAACGCGCCGATCTTTCAAGACGGCGCAGCCTTCGTCTCGCTGGCGAGCCTGGGTTCTGCCGATTCGTTGGCCGCGACAATCCTATCGGCGCTGGGCGTGACCCGTGAGCAGCGTCTCGGCCCGGAGCAGCAGCTGATCGACTATCTGCGCCTGCGTGAACTGCTGTTGGTCTTGGACAACTTCGAGCATTTGCTGGACGGCGCCGGTTTCATCCTGCAGCTCGTTCAACAGGCGCGGCGCATCACGTTGCTGATCACCTCGCGTGAACGACTGACCCTGCAAGCCGAGCAGGTATTTGAGCTGGAGGGGCTGCACTATCCGCGCACCAATGCCAGCGATCCTCTTGAACGCTATAGCGCCGTGCGCTTGTTCATCAATTGCGCTCAGCGCGTGCAACGCCAGTTCCAACTCACGGCGGGCGACGCGCCCGCGATCGCGCACATCTGCCGCACCGTCGAGGGCCTGCCGCTGGCGATCGAACTGGCCGCTTCCGCCGTGAATGAACGATCGTGCGCGCAGATTGCCGACGACATCGAAAACGGGATGCGTACGTTGGTGGCGCGCTTCCGCGATCTGCCCACCCGGCATCGCAGCGTGTGGGCCACGTTTGAGCATTCATGGCAGCTGCTCAGCGAAGATGAGCGGCGCGTCTTCAGCCAACTCGCAGTGTTTCGTGGCGGGTTTCGGGCCGAAGCCGTGGCGCAGGTGGCGAGCGCAACCTCGGCGACGTTGTCGGCGCTGATCGATAAATCGCTGGTTCGGCGCGTTGCCGCCGAGCGCTTCGATCTGCATGAGCTGCTGCGCCAGTATGCCGCCGAGAAATTAGCCGCCGTTCAAAATGAGGCCGTCGCCGCCGGTTCGCGCCACAGTGCTTACTATCTCCAACTGCTTCACGATCAGGTAGACCGATTGAGCACCGCTCAACAAACAGCAGCCTTTGCGCTCCTGACTGCCGAGGCCGACAATGTGCGCGGCGCATGGCGCTGGGCGATCGGCAATCGCCAGTGGGGCGTGATCCAATCGGCGGCGCTGGATCTGATGTCGTGGTGCGATTATCAGGTGTATTACATCACCGGCTATCAGCTGTTTGCCGAAGCGATTAGCCAGCTGCAAATTGGCGAAGCGCCCACCGCAGCCCTGGGGCAGGAGCGCGCGACGGCCGAAGGGCAGGTGCTCACCGGTCACGGCTATTTCCTGTGGCGCATGGGACAGAACGAGCGTGCCCGGCGCGATCTACGGCGCGGCCTGGAGCGCCTGCGCCGGGCCGAGGATGTGGTGGGCATGGCCGATAACCTGATCGGGCTGGGGGCCGTGTCTGCTTCACTGGGTTTGATCGATGCGGCGCTGGCGCACTTTGAGGAAAGCGCCGCGCTCTACGAACGATTGCAGGATCGCGCGGGGCACGCGCTGGCGGTGCTGCAAGCGGGCATCGTCAACCGAACGTGCGGTAACTATGAGGCGTCGCGCACACAGATGGAACACGCCATTGCAGAGTATCGGCAGCTGGGCGATCAGAAGATGATCGCGAACAGCTTAAGCCAGTACACCCGCCTGCTCGTTCTCATGGACCGGGTTGAGCAGGCACAACCGCCGCTGCAAGAAAGCCTGAAGATCAGCCGCGCGCTGAACGATCGCTGGGCTTTGGGCGGGGCGCTGATGGCGCAGGGACAGGTCGCATACGCGCTGGGGCATTTCGGGGAAGCGCAGCGTGCTTTGGCCGAGAGCGTGCGCGAGTTTACTGATCTGAACGAATTTGAAAGAATGGTCGATGCACTCACCTGGCAGGGCCTGGCGGAGCTGGCTCTGGGCGATCGCCTCCAGGCCGATCGCCATCTACACGAGGCGCTGCGCCTCGCACAGCAAGGCGGGCTCATTCGCTGCCAGTTGAGCGCGCTGCTTGGCCTAATCGATTGGTGTTCACGTCACGCGCAAGCCGAATGGGCGCTGGAGATAGTTTCACGGGTGCGCGACCATCCGGCGAGTGAGCGCCGGATGCGCGATTCGGCCGAACGGTTGTACACCGACCTTGCTGCACGGCTGACGCTGCCGCAAATCGAAGCAGTTCGGCGGCAGGTTGAAACCCGATCGCTGGATGAGATGATCGTGGCGGTGTTGAGTGATCCGATCTGAAAAACGATAACGGTCGTGTTTGGGGTATGTTACACTTTTATCATCTCACACGGGGGAAGGTTTCGATGTGGCGTATCGCCAAGAAGGTCTTACTGGGTTTTCTGGCAGTCCTACTGGTAGTCGTGATTGTGGTCGCGGGCTTGATCATTTACGAGGGTACGCAGGGCAGTGCGCGGCTGGAGGCCATCACCAACACGCGCGTGCCCAACCCCAACGGGCCGGAGATTCGCGCTTACGTGGCGCGACCCTCCACGCCGGGACCGCATCCGGCTGTGATCATGATCCACGAGTTCTTCGGGCTGAACGACGAGATCATCGGCAAAGCGCAGGCGCTGGCGGATGAAGGCTACGTGGTCGTTGCGCCCGATGTGTTTCGCGGCAGCACCACGCAGCAAATACCGCGCGCCATTTATCAAGTGGTTGCCAACTCGGCGGAGCAAGTCAACACTGATGTGGACTCGGTCATGGCGTGGCTGGCCGAGCAGCCCGACGTGCAAGCCGATCGCATCGGCATCATGGGCTTTTGTTTTGGCGGGCGCACCTCGCTGCTGTACAGCCTGCACAACAATCAGATCGCGTCCACGGTGGTGCTGTACGGCAATCCGGTGACGGACGCCGAGCGGTTGAAAGCGCTGCCGGGGCCGGTGCTGGGCATCTTCGGCGAAGCGGATCAATCGATTCCGCTGGACAACGTGCGGAAGTTCGAAGTAGCGCTGAATGAGGCAGGCGTGCCCAACGAGATCACGATCTATCCCGGTCAGCCGCACGCCTTCGTCACCAGCATCGCTGCGATCCGGCAAGGCGGGCCGCAAGGCGAAGCGTGGCAACAGGTTCTCGACTTCTTCAAGCAGACACTGCAGGCACAGACCTCATCCAGCCGCGCCGTCACGTCCATCCGCGCCGACGATACTTTTGGGCTGGACTATCTGGCGCTGCTGGCCTTTGAACATCTGCGGCACGGTCGCATCCACGCACACGACTAAGAGAAACTGCTCCGCCTTGCGAGCGGAGCAGCCCTCCAACTTCTAATCTCTAACTTCCAACTTCCAACAATTACTTTGCCTGCACCTTGATCGTGCGCGGCCTAACAGCCTCGGCCTTGGGCACGCGGACGGTCAACACGCCATTGTCCAGGTTCGCCTCGATCGCGTCGGCGTCGATCTCTTCCGGCATCTCGAAGGCACGGTTGAACTTGCCGAATCCGATCTCGCTGCGCAGCGTGCGGACGTGCTCGTCGGCGGACAGCGCGGGCGCGATCAACTCGCCGCTGATCTTGACAGTGTTGCCCTCGGCCTCGATGCTCAACTCGTCGGCCTTCACGCCCGGCACCAGCGCCACGAAGGTGTAACCCTCGGCATCGGCGTAGATGTTCAACGGCAGGCGCGAGCCTACGCCCCACGCGGTCGCCCAATCGGCTGCGCGTGGATTCACCTGCGCATCGTTGAACAGCGCATTTACCGCAGCACTCAAGGGCATAAAGAACGGATCATTCGTGCGGACAATCATGTTGCGTGACATGTGAAACCTCCCGGTATTTTTGATTTTGGATTTCTGATTGTTGATTCCCCTCAGAACTGCGCCTATCATACCCGAGGTGTGTTAGAGTCACGCATGCGAATTGTTAGCATTCTATTAGAGATGGCGCAGGTGGCGGGGAGACGCGAATGGGCATGCTATAATCGATCGGAGACTGCCAGAAAGGATCAGACAATGCCCGATCGAAATTTGATATTGTCATTGGCCAAAGTGGCCATCGCAACGGCCTGGGCCGACGGCGAGATCACCCAGAAAGAAATCAACAGCGTCAAAGTGGTTCTCATGCGTTTGCCCAACTCCGGCAGCAAGAGCGGCCCGCAGTTGACGGCGCGCGAATTTGCCATGCTGGAGATGTATGCGCGCATGCCCGTCGAGGCCGACGAAAGAGCGCGCCTGCTGGAAGAATTGCAGGCCGCCAAGTGGACACCGGCCGATCGGCAGTTGGCGATCGAGGCGCTGACCGGTCTCGTGCAAGCCGATGGCTCTGTCACTTCCGATGAGCAAGCCGTAATCGCCGAGGTCACGGCCGCCATCGATGCGGCGGCGGGCGGCAATACTAAATCGTTGGGCCGGCTGTTTGGCCGATCGGTCAAGCAAGTCGCGTCGGCCCCGACCAATATGCCCAATCGCGAGCGCGATCTGGATGAGTTCATGAAGAACAAATCCTATTACATGATCCGCACGCGCTTGACGGAGGCCGGTGTGGAGGCGGGCATTTCCGAGGCCGAGCTGCGCAAACTCAGCACGGCGACGGGCCTGATGGCGCGCGTCAGCCGCACCGATCCATCTTCCGGTGAAGCAGAGCGCGACGCCATCGTGCAGGCCTTGCAGTCCCACTGGCCGATCTCTGCCGAAGCCGCGCGCATCGCGGCTGAAGCGACATTGTCGGGCGTCAGCCTTGACACCGATCCGTTACGGTTAGCTCAAGAATTACTGGAGATCACCGATGAGGAGGAACGCGCCCGTTTTATCGATGCGCTCTTTGTGGTGGCCTTCGCCGACGGCTTTGTTTCGCAGGCGGAACTCAGCGAGATTGGTTCGATCGCCTCGTGGCTGTATGTGCCGCGCAAAACTTTCATCAACGCCAAGGTGAGGATTCCGGCGGAGCAGCGCGCGGAGTGACACAAAGTTCAGAGTCGGACTACTTCGCCCAAAGCCCGCGTCCTCGAAGATGCCAGGCGCTTTCCCCGGCCCGCGGGCGGGCAACGGAAGTCGGCTTCAAGCCGACCTGATCTATCAGCCGCCGATTTTGAATCGGCGGGAGTCAGAGATTGCTCATCGTATGTCCCTTGACTCGCTCCTTCTTCAACTCCGCGCCGATCGCTCCTTCATGCGCGATGTCGTCGCGTGGGAACGCGTGCCCGCGCAGCCCGGACGGTATGCGCCATTCCCGGCGGCGCTCGACCCACGCCTGAAGGACGTGCTGCGCATGCGTGGTATCGATCAACTCTACACGCATCAGGCGGCGGCGATCGATGGCGTGCTGCGCGGCGAGCACGTCGGCGTGGTGACATCCACCGCTTCCGGCAAGACGTTGTGCTACAACCTGCCCGTGCTCAACGCCCTGCTGCACGATCGGCACGCCACCAAAGGTGGCGCAGCCACCGCGTTGTATCTCTTTCCGACGAAAGCGCTGGCGAACGATCAACTCACGGCGTTGAGTGAACTCATTCGCGACCTGCGCCATCCGATTGCGGTTCAAACCTACGACGGCGACACCTCGCGTGAACGGCGTAAAGCCGCGCGCAACGCCGGTGGCATCGTCATCACCAATCCCGACATGCTGCACACCGGCATCTTGCCGCATCACACCCAGTGGGCGCAGTTGTTCGAGTCGCTGCGCTACATCGTCATCGACGAACTGCACACCTATCGCGGCGTGTTCGGCAGCCACTTCGCCAATGTGATTCGCCGCCTCAAGCGCATCTGCAAGTTCTACGGATCGTCGCCGCAGTTTATTCTCGCTTCGGCCACGATAGCGAATCCACGACAGCTGGCTGAACGGCTGATCGAAGAACCGATCACGTTGATCGACGATGACGGCGCGCCGCGCGGCGAGAAGCATTGGATTCTGATCAACCCGCCGTTGATCGATCCGGCCATCGGCCAGCGCCGATCGGTGGTGCTGCAATCGCGGGACATCGCTGCACGCTTTCTACAGGCCGACGTGCAGACGATCGTGTTTGCGCGGGCGCGGTTGACCACCGAAGTGCTGTTGACGTATTTGCGTGAGAGCATCGCGTCCGAGGGCGCAGACCCGGCAACCGTGCACGGCTATCGCGGCGGCTATCTGCCGGAGGAACGACGCGCAATCGAGCAAGGCCTGCGGGATGGATCGATCCGCGGGGTGGTGTCCACCAATGCGCTGGAGTTGGGCGTGGACATCGGGCAACTCGACGCAGCGGTGCTGGCAGGCTATCCGGGCACCATCGCTTCCGCATTGCAGCAGGCGGGGCGGGCAGGGCGGCGCACCAACATCTCGGCGGCCCTCATCGTCGCCAGCGCCAACCCGCTCGATCAATTCATCATCACGCATCCGCGCTACTTCTTCGAGCGATCACCCGAACACGGCCTCGTTGCGCCCGACAACTTGATCATTCTCAGCAATCATCTCAAATGCGCGGCATTCGAACTGCCTTTTGAAACGGGTGAACAATTCGGGCGATTTGCGCAGACCGACGAGCTGCTGGAAGCGTTGGTTGAGGAAGGCGTGTTGAACAAACAGGCTGCGCCGCATCCCACTCTGCCCGATCGCTATTTCTGGCTGGCCGACGAATATCCGGCGGGTGGCATCTCGTTGCGCACAGGCACGGCGGATACGATCGTGATTCTCGATCAAACGGAAGCACGCGCGCGATCGATCGGGCAAATCGATCGAGATTCGGCGCCCACGCTGGTGCACGAAGGCGCCATTTACATTCACGAAGGGCAATCGTTCATCGTCAACCGGCTTGACTGGGAACACGGCCAGGCCTTGGTCACGCCCGCGCACGTCGATTACTACACGGAGGCCAGCACCACCACCAACGTCGACGTGGAAGAAGAACAAGAGCGGATTGAAACGCCTGCGACAATCAAGAGTATCGGCGAGGTGTTGATCACATCGCAGACCACGGGCTTCCGCAAGATCAAGTTGTACACGCACGAGACACTGGGCTGGGGCGAGATTCAATTGCCCGAGCAGGAGATGCACACCACAGCCTACTGGTTCTGCATCGCGCCGGACGTGGCCGATCGACTGATCGCGGAGGGCGTGCTCTTCACGCCGAATGATTATGGGCCCGATTGGGAGAGAGTCCGCGAAGACATCCTGACGCGTGACGGGCATCGCTGCCGCAAGTGCGGAGCAGGTGAGCCGCCCGATCGATCACACGATGTGCATCACATTCGCCCCTTTCGCGAGTTTGGGTACGCGCGAGGTGGAAACCGGAACGATCGGCTGGCGAACGCCTCGGAGAATCTGATCACGTTGTGCCGCGCATGTCATCATCGGGCTGAATCGGCGACGGGACTACGAGGCGCGCTCAGCGGATTAAGCCACGTGCTGGGCGAGATTGCGCCGCTGTATCTCATGTGCGATCCGCGCGACATCGGCGTGATCGCCGAAGCCCGATCGGCTTTTACCGAGCTCCCGACAATTACGATCTACGATCGGGTTCCGGCCGGTATCGGCTTCAGCCAGGAGCTATTCGACTTGCACGATCAATTGCTGCGGGCGGCGCACGATGTGGTGGCCCACTGCCATTGCGAGACGGGCTGTCCGGGCTGCGTGGGGCCGATCGGGTTGGCCGAGACCCACAGGGAAGAGCTAAACGTCAAGGTTCTCACACGCAAGGTGCTAAAGGCGATCTCGGCCTAATAAACGGCCAGCCCCCACCACAGCGGGGGATGTGGTGGGGGCGGCAGCCAAGGGAGGAGACTCAGTCTCATGCGTGACCCAAGAGGGTCAGCGATCGACTAGTGCGGATACTTCGGAGGTAATGATACACGTAACGGAGGTTGCCACCTAGTGACAAAGGTAATAAAACCTATGTGACACTTGGCAATTCGCTGATGGTATTAAGATAAATTGATCTGGTATATTAAACGAGACCCTAATCTGTGTTCTGTCGCGTTCAGCCTGTTGGCATATAATTACCGGTGAAAGAACTTCAGTATGGAGGAAGGCATGGTGCGCCGTTACCTGGGTTTGCCGGCTGTTGCGATGGCGTTGTTGAGTGTGTTCGCTTGTACGTTTGCGGGTTCTGGAGCTCCCGCCCCGGAACCGACCACAACTGAGGTGGCTGCTCAGGTCCCCACGCGGGTGCCACCCACGATTCCGCCCGTGGTGCCAGTAGTTCCCACCAAAGCACCGCCCACGCCCATTCCTCCGACCGAAACACCTACCGGTTCCGGTCCGGGTGGCTGCATTCTGAGCGAGCAGTTCCTGAGCGATGTTACCATTCCCGATGGGACGGTGTTGGCTCCGAGTTCCCCGTTTGTCAAGACGTGGCGAGTGAAGAACAATGGCACGTGCAATTGGGAAGGCTATCAATTGATCTTTGCGGCGGGCGAGCAGATGAGTGGTCCGGCGGCGGTGAATGTGAATAACGCCCCACCTAACGCTACTGTTGACGTGACCGTGAATCTGGTAGCGCCGACTGTGCCCGGTGGGCACAAGGGCGGCTGGCGTTTCAAAGCGACGAACGGTTCGGTATTTGGCGGGGTAACAGTGGTGATCAGTGTGCCAGTGCCCGCAACGGCGACGCCACTGCCGACGGCCATTTCAGTGCCCAGCCCATGGAATGGACAATGGTTGACCAATTGCGGTCCGGCCAGCTGTGGAACGATGAACCTCTTCCAGAGCGGAGGCGTCGTCACCGGAACCTATGCCGATAACGGCAAGGTCAATGGCGCAGCGAGTGGCAATCGCTTGACGGGGACGTGGACACGCGGAGGAACGTCCGGCAGTTTCGACTGGTGGATTGGCGGATCGAATAACAAGTGGCGCGGGAATTTCAACAGCACCAACGGCTGGTGCGGTTATCGCGTTGGCGAGACGGAGCCCGCGCCCTGCGGCGTGGGCACATTCGCAGGAGATTGGAATGTAATCGGCGAGACCTTCAGCGGACCGATGAGCCTCTATCAAGACGGGAGGCAATTTACCGGCTCGTATGTGGGCGGCACGGTGAACGGCACGATCGATGGGAGCAAAGCCACGGGCACATGGACCAGTGGCGGTCTGTCGGGTCCCTTCGCGTGGTACTTGCTCAATCCGGTGCAGTTCAATGGGAATTATGATGGTGTCAAGAAATGGTGTGGTTATCGCAGCGGGAGCTCTCAGCCGGCCGAGTGCTTCAAACCGTAGCCCGATCGATCTTTGCGACGTAAATGCGCCGTGTCTGGTTGATGGACACGGCGCGTTGTGGTGCAGCATCGGCCGCGTTCAACGCTTCCAGACCGGTTTGGGCACGGTGGTCGTGATGGCAAACGGGCCGTTCGCCAGATCATCCCAGTAGCCGAACGTATTTAGCGCCCCGTATGAGAACAAAGCCACGCCCTTAGCTCCTAGCGATCGCGCTGCATCAATCCGATTGACAATCTGGTTCACGTCGGTGTAGTTGGTGCTAATGCCTGGGAATACGTAGCGGCTATAGGAATCATCGACGAAACTTCGTGTGCGCGTGATCCATGCCGCGAGATCGTTGACGATGTCGCTTGAATAGAGCATCGGCAGGTTGGCGTCAATGAAGCCGTTGGCCAGCCAACCCTTGGAATCCTGATAGTACGAATGGTAGCCGCTGACGTAGTTGGGCCACACGGCGGCGCTGACAAGCAGATCGGATTTGATGGCCGTGGTGGCGGAGTAGATCTGCTGCACGATCGAGTTGATCTGCGCCCGCTGGAAGTTAGGACGCCAGTCGGTGATGATCAACGTCGGCGAGATTTGCAGCGCAGCGCTAAATGCTTGCATGGTGTACGGATCGAAGGAGTAGGTCGACCCCGGATAGCGAATCAGATCGAGATGGAGTCCATCCACATCGTAACGATCCACAATGTCAGCGGCGACTGCTGCGATATGATTGCGCGTCACGGAAAGCGCCGGGGTTGCCCACACGTAATCGGCGCAGGTGGCGATGCTTTGCGGGGAGCCGGACTGATCATGCACACGCCAGGCGCTCCATGTCGTCGAATAAGACAGCGTCCAAAAGGGATGCAAGGGCGTGGTGCCCGTTGGCGGCGCGCCGAGACCGCACAACCACGTCGGGAAGATGTTGATGTATGCGTGAACCTGCAGACCGCTTTGGTGCGCGCGGGTGATCAGGTAGGCCAGCGGCTCGAAGCCCGGATCGACGCCCAGTGTTTTGGTGGTCGAGCCGGTGAGCCGTGCGGCCCACGGTTCCAGTGTCGATGAGTAGTAGGCATCGGCCGTGCCGCGCACTTGAAAGAGCAGCGCGTTGAAGTGCGCCGAGGCTGCATGGTTCACAATCGTGTCGAGGTCGGAAGTGGTCACGGTATAGCCAAAGCGTGTCCAATCGAAACGCGTGATCCACAGACCGCGAAATTCCTCGAGGATGGGGTAGTTGCGATTGATCAGCGGAAGATAAATTGTGTAAGGTACGGTATCGGTCAGTGTCGCCTCGCCTCCCAACCCCCTCTCCTGAGGGTACACCGCTTCGGGAGAGGGGGAGTTGGCCAGCACCCATTGTGTGCCAAAGAGCAGTGCGGCGGCAAACAAAATTGACAGCGAAAGCGACTTGAGATGGATCGTCATGCCTCAAGTATACCTTGCTTGACACTCTCTATCGAGTCGGGTACAATCTTGGTCGCTCTGTTGGGCCTGTAGCGCAGCTGGGAGCGCGCCTCAATCGCACTGAGGAGGTCGGGGGTTCGAATCCCCCCAGGTCCACAAGCCTAACTTGGGCCTATAGCGCAGTTGGGAGCGCGTCTCAATGGCATTGAGAAGGTCGTGGGTTCGAATCCCACTAGGTCCACCACACAACGTAGGGGCGAGGTCACCTCGCCCTTATTGCATAGCCAGCGTGAAGCCGGAGTAGTAGGCCATCCGCCAGAGAGCGAGGAGAAGTGGTGCGAGCCTTGCACAACGTTGCGGAACGCTCAGGTCGAACTCGCCGGGGAGTTGTTAGGACACGGATTAACACAGATTCCACGGATTTTCTGTCCTGATGACTGCGCTCTGTGAGTGAAGTCTCACCCGTGTCATTCTGAGGCGCGCAGCGCCGAAGAATCTCCAACACTGATAAGCGATGTATTGGCTGAGTTGGAGATTCCTCGCTTCGCTCGGAATGACAGACCGAGAAATAGCCCACAGCGGGTGCGCCCGATAACGCGCTCACAAGCGGCGTCGATCGCGATCGACGCAAGCAGGGTGGTACCACGGAGTCCCCTTCGTCCCTGAGATGGATGAGGGGGATTTTTGGTGGTTTGAACTCGAAGGAGAAGATAAACATGGCTACACCATCTAAGAAAACGACTACAACCAAACCGGCCGCTAAGGCGAAGAAGCCCGTTGCCAAAGCAAAGGCCGCGTCGAAGGTGAAGACGACGAAGGGCAAGGTGACGACGAAGACGAAGGCCGCTGAAGTGAAGGTAGTCACCAAGGCGAAAGCCGCGAAGTCCACCGTGAAGAAAGCGGTGGCGAAGAAGCCTGCGGTGAAGAAGCCCGTGGTCGCGGTACAGCCGATCGTGATAGCGGCAAAGACGCTACCCGTCCCCACGCCCGTGACCGAATACAGACCAGACGCGATCGAGCCGAAGTGGCAGGCGCAGTGGGAGCAGGATCAACTGTATCGCGCCGTGATCGTTCACAGCAAAAAGAAGTTCTACTTCCTGACGATGCTGCCCTACCCCAGCGGCGATCTGCATTTCGGCCACTGGTATCCCATGACGCCTTCGGATGCGCGCGCGCGTTACCTGCGCATGAACGGTTATAACGTCATGTTCCCGATCGGCTTCGATGCGTTTGGCCTGCCTGCCGAGAATGCGGCCATCAAGCGCGGCGTCCATCCCAAGCAGTGGACGTATTCCAACATCGCCAACATGCGCCAGCAGCTGCGCAGCATGGGAGCCATGTTCGACTGGGAACGCGAGGCCGTGTCGTGCGACCCCGAATACTACAAGTGGACCGAGTGGTTCTTCGTGCAGCTTTTCAACCACGGGCTGGCCTACAAGAAGCTCTCGCCGGTCGATTGGTGTCCCAGCTGCAACACTACGCTGGCCCGTGAGCAGGTGTGGGGCGATGATCGTCACTGTGAGCGCTGCGGCACGCCCGTGATCAAGAAGAACCTGGATCAATGGTATTTCCGCATTACGAAGTATGTCGATGAGTTGCTGAGTTTCGACGGCATCGATTGGCCGGAGCGCGTGAAGGCGCTGCAGACCAACTGGATCGGCAAGAGTGAAGGCGCCAATGTGATCTTTCATTCGGAACAAGAGGATCCGATCGAGGTGTTCACCACCCGGCCGGATACGCTGTGGGGCGCGACGTTCATGGTGCTGGCGCCGGAACATCCGTTGGTGGCGAAGCTGGTTGCGCCCGATCGCCAGCTGGAAGTGGAAGGGTACGTCAACGAAGTGACACGCCGTACCGAGATCGAGCGTGAAGCGACGGATAAGGACAAGACCGGCGTGTTCATCGGCGCGTATGCGGTCAATCCGGTGAACGGCGCGCGCATTCCCATCTGGATTGCCGACTACGTGCTGATGACGTACGGCACGGGCGCGATCATGGCAGTGCCTGCGCATGACGAGCGCGACTTCCAGTTCGCGCTGAAGTTCGGCCTGCCGATCCTGCCGGTGATCGATCGGCCCGACGGGCTGGCCAAGTCATTCGCGTTGGGGGGCACCATGTCGATCGGGTTTGCCGAGGCTCTGCGCTCGGCCGGCATCCCCTTCGTGGAAAATCGCGGTTCGCTGTACATCACGATTCCGCCGGAGAAGATCGATCACTACATCGAGATGGCGCGCTATCACGTGCAGCCCGATGCGTGGAACGAGATCGTCGGCACGCGCTGGCTGTTCATCTTCCACGACGGTGTTGAAGAGTGGAACTCGCTGGTGGCAGAACAGAAGATCCTGGCGCGCTGCAAAGAGCTGGAGCCGGATGTGCGCGGCAAGCGATCGATCATGGAGATGCTGTGGGCGGTGGAGTACTATCGGGATATGCTGTATCACGACGAGTATGGCGCGATGATCCACTCCAGTTCATTCACGGGCACGCCCGGCTCGACGGCGAAGAAAGAGGTGACCGACTGGCTGGAGAAGCAGGGAATCGGCAAAGGCGCGGTGACGTATCGCATCCGCGACTGGCTGATCTCGCGGCAGCGCTACTGGGGGTCGCCCATCCCGATCGTATATTGCCCCGAACACGGTCAGGTCGCCGTGCCTGACGATCAACTACCGGTGCTGCTGCCCGACGATGTGGAATGGAAGCCGACGGGCCAGAGTCCGCTGAAGCTGCACCCGACCTGGAAGCACACGACCTGCCCGATCTGCGGGAAGCCCGCCGAGCGCGATACGGACACGATGGATACGTTCATGTGCTCGTCGTGGTATCACTTGCGCTATCTGAGCCCGAAATATGATCAAGGCCCGTTCGATCCAGAAGAATACGATTACTGGATGCCGGTGGATGCATACACGGGCGGGGTGGAACATGCGACGATGCACTTGATCTATACGCGCTTTTTCCACAAGGCGCTGCGTGATCTGGGCATTGTGCAGGGCAACGAACCGATGATGCAGCTACGCAACCAGGGCATCATTCTGGGCGAGGATCGCGAGAAGATGTCCAAGAGCCGCGGCAACGTGGTCGGGCCTGATCCGATCATGGCGCAGTATGGCGCCGATACGCTGCGCGCCTATCTGATGTTCGGTTATCGTTGGGCGGATGGCGGGCCGTGGAGCGCAGACAACATCGAGGGTGTGGCGCGCTGGTTGAATCGCGTGTGGCACCTGGTGCAGCCGACGGAGGTGAAGAAAATTCCGTCGGTTGCCGATGTGAAAGTGCTGCGTCGCATCACGCATCAGACCATCAAGAAAGTGACGAACGATCTGGAAGCGTACGAGTTCAACACGATCATCGCGGCGTTGATGACGATGACGAACGGGCTGTATAAGCTGCGCGAGGCAACGGAAGGCTCGCCGGAGTGGAACGAAGCGATCGATACGCTGCTGCTGCTGATGGCGCCCATTACACCGCACATCGCCGAAGAGCTATGGGTGCGGCGCGGCAACCCGTATTCGATCCATCAGCAGACGTGGCCGGCGTACGATGCGGCAGCGGCGGCTGAAGAGCTGATCACGCTGGTGGTGCAGATCAACGGCAAGGTGCGCGATCGCATCGAGGTGGCGGCTGATATCAACGAAGCGGATGCCAAGGCGACAGCGCTGGCTTCCGAGCACGTGCAGAAGCATCTGGAAGGGAAAGAGCCGAAGAAGATCGTGTATGTGACGGGGAAGCTGGTCAGCATCGTGATCTAGCTTCACCGCCTGTCGCATCGGCAGGGCAGTTTTGGCCCGCAAGAGATTCAAGTCCTCTTTGTTCGGAAACGGATAGAGAGGACTCTTGTTTGGCGTTGGAACGCCGATGGTATAATTTCCAGTGTCCGGCGTTGGACATCAAGGGGAGGCGGTCATGCTCAAGCAGATTAAGGTCATTGTTGAAAAGCACACTGATGGCTATCTAGCCTATCCATTAGGGATGAAGGGCGTTGTCGTCGGCGAAGGAGACACGTATGAGGATGCCCTGGCAGATGTGAAATCGGCGATTCAGTT
>Ga0209254_10000884_pt1 | contig 26240 bp, 24 predicted proteins | sample FrelakmetDIP11DI_FD_187148 | JGI IMG/M metagenome (GOLD analysis project Ga0209254, IMG submission 187148) | Freshwater lake sediment microbial communities from the University of Notre Dame, USA, for methane emissions studies - DIP11 DI (SPAdes)... | ecosystem: Environmental > Aquatic >...
CAGGCCAGCCTATCGGCATAGCGCTGGATGATCTCCTGGCTTCCATCTTTTGAACCACCGTCCACGATAATATATTCCAGGTGAGGGTAATCCTGTTCCAAGACTGAAAGGATAGTTTGTTCCAGGTATTTCGCCTGATTAAATGATGGCGTTACGATGGAAACCAGGGGTAGTTCAGACATCTCGTGGTCCTGGCTTCCGTATATGGGATATATAGCTGTGCTCAGCGGTATTCGCAATGTTGGTCAATAATTTACCAATCATCATCGCCATAATACCTGGACGCGATTTCTCCTGTGATCTCACGAATACGAATCATTTCCTCTGATGAAAGCCTGTGCTTCCAATTTTTCAGGTTCGCCTGGCTGTCCACACGTGTCCCATATATATCGTGCCTGGCAATCTCCTTAGGATTGCCTGAAGCGCTAGAATTCCGGACGATTTTTTGAGCACCAGGTGAGAAGTCCAAGCCAAGCCGGCTGTAGAGAAGCTTGAATCCTGAATCCGGATCCATGGAGAGATCTTCGTGCTTAACCAGGATGAATTGCGGGTTGGTTTCCAAAAATTGTGTACCGACCTGGTATAAGATTCTCCACAACAGGCTGCCGTTCCCAATCAAGTCAGCCATATTTGTCCTGGCTTCCAGCATTTGCGGGTAATAAGGTGCGAGCCAATCCCTGATTAACAATGGTTGGTCAATCAGATCGCTGAAATCAAACGGCCAGTCCAGGCGCTTCAGGCTGCTGACGAAAGCCGCCGGATGGCGTATTGTGATAACCACCGCGCATCCGAAGGTTTCTGCTATCCATGGCGCTGAAAAAAAAGCAAAGGGGTCCTTGATCAAAGGTCGTCGATTAAAAATTCGTCCTGACAGGAATGACCTGACATCACGTGCCATTCGCATGGTATCTTTGAATGAATGCAACGACCTGATCTCGTCAAGGGTATGGTATCGAAAATCCAGGATGCGCTGGATTGGGTGGATATAATCAGCTGCGTTTTCCGAACACACATAGGTGTACCAATGCTGGATTGGGCCGCTGAATACCCCAGGCCTACGCCAGCGGTTGAACGGCTCGCTGATATAGGCAGTCTCGGAGCTGGCTGTAAGCATTTTCCCCACCCAGGTTGTGCCGGTGCGGTGCGCTCCTGTCACCAGGATGGGAGGGCGTGGACTTTTACCGGCTTTCATCGTGCCATCACAGGCTGCTCACTTTTGCGCCAGGAGTATCCCAGGCCAGCCATCCAATGCGTTGCCGCTGGATTCACTGCTGGATTTCAATTCAGATACCAGCTGCTGCCGGCGTTTTATCTGGTATGGGGCTCGAAGTCGATCCAGAATTGTCCCAAATCCAATCCCGGCGAGAACCGCGTATAACATGCGATGCCAGTGTTTTAATGCATATCCCGGATTTGAGCCGGCTGCCCGGAGGTAATTACTAAATGCATCCCGGTATCTGCCTCCATCGAGCAAGTAGCGGGCGCTCAACCGGTATGCACCCGCCCGGACACCCCGGCGATCCTTTTGAATGATACGCTCAAGATCGGGGATAGTGTGCATCCATTCCAACAGGCGCATTATTTCCTGGCTGAATCCCGGAGATTGGGAAACGTTTTTCGCACCTGGATGGTGGCGTGCGCCTGCCCAGGGTAACGAGCGTGTAAAATTTCCGCCGTTCTTACTGCCTTCATAATGAATGGGCGCCATTCGGGCCATGCGAATCCAGAGGTGATGGTCGAGCATAAAATTGTATGATGGATCCAGGAACCCCGCATTTTCGAGGATGGACCGGCGCATAAAAACCGCAGGCTGGCAGATGATGCGGAATTTCACCAGCTCCTGGAGTCCCCAGTCTCCGAAAGTAAGCCTTTTCAGAGGCCGACCACGCTGGTCCACTGTCAATGCTTCTCCAAAAACCATTCCAAGCTCAGGATCAGACCGGAACAGTTTCACTGCGCACGAAACCGCCTGCGGGAGATAAAAATCATCCGAATTCAGCCAGCCCACAAATTCACCCTGGGCCTTCGACAGGCCTTTATTTATCGCTGCCGATTGACCTGAATCACGCTCAGAAACCCATCCTGTAAGCTGGCCGGAAAAATCCTGGATGACCTCCAGGCTTCCATCGGTGGAAGCTCCATCGACAACCCAATATTCGATAGGGGAATAATCCTGTGAAAGCACGGAGCGAATAGCATCCGGCAGGTAAGCAGCCTGATTAAGCGAGGGCGTAATGATCGAAACAAGAGGATTCACGGAAGCACAGCCGGATCAGATACAGAATGTTTCTCGTTCAACGAGAATATCAGGTAGCCGTTTCCCTGGGCAAAAATTGGATAATGCTCGTAGAGTTCCTGTTTCAGCTCAGGTTGGTCATCGAACTGTCGAAAGGAAGTAATTAAAAAATACGATTTGTCCGCCGTCTGGCGAGTAAAAAAGCTTGAGAATTCTTTATTACTGCCACGCAGAGAATTCAAGTTCTGCTCTCCCCTGTTCGGCCACAGTGAGACTTTCTTCCACCCGTAATACATCAAGCGGTAGCCGTAGTCCTGCGTCAGGGCGATAATTTTCCCATCCTCGGGAAGATATGAAGTTATCTCCTGCCAATACGAGGGTTCGTTCCGGTAATCCTGGCTGCGCAATGGAATGGCAGTTGCCAGGATAAAATATCCCAACCCCAAGATGGCTGCGCCGACCAATGAGTATCGCCAGACTGGTTTCGATCCTGCGGCTTTCGCATAAAGCCAGGAAGTAACTGGCACCAAAGACAGTGCCGAGATTGCTACCACCTGCAGGTGGTAATAATTGTGGCTGTACATTTGATAGGGAAAGAAAAACCCGTAAATAATATAACCCCCCCACGCGCCTACTAAGAATGCCAGGTTGCGCGACCGGGAAAGAAAAACGCCAGCGGCTGCAAGTACCAGCGCTGCGGGAGTTATCAGTCTCTGCAACAGCACAGTCCAACGCAGGTAAAACCACGGCTCCAGGAGAAGATGAGATAGAGCCAGGGTCCAGCTCTGGAAATATTCCGCTGCCCGCTCGCTTCCGAGAAAGATGGAATAGATGACCGGAGGTGCGATAATAATTCCAGCCATGGACCACAACTGAGGATTTTTTATAGATTTCAAGAATCCGAGGCGATTAAATCCGGTGCTGTAAAGGAAGATTGAAATCCCGATTCCAGCGATGGTGTAAAACGCGATGGCCTTTGTTAAAATCGCCATTCCACCGCAGATTCCAGCCAGCACAGCCCAATTCCATTGCGGTTTCTCAGACCAGCGGTAAATAAAATACGAAAATAATAACAGCCACATCACCATACCTGGATCAGGCTGGAAGGAACGGCTGGCAAAGACACCAAACGGCAGGAACAGGTAATAAGCCAGTGCGACTAATGCCGCCACGATCGCAGCTTGTCGAATGCTACTTGAAGAAACTATGTTGCGAGCCAGCGCAGCAGCTGCCATGCGTTTCGCCAATGCAAATAATGCCATCCCGCCAATTATCCAGAAAAACGCGTTGATGATGCGCGCGATCCAAATATATTCTCCTCCTACCAGCAGATAAGTGATCGCTGCCAGGCGCTCCAGTATGGAGGGCTCATATTGGCCTGTAGAGCGCCAGAAGGTAACTGCCTTCTGGCGCAGGCTCTCATCGACATTGGGGAGCATCTCATAGTACATGCCGCGGGCGATGATCGCTCCTCGCAGCTGGCGAGTCGGATGGAAGTCAATCGGTTGGTCTGTCAGGTCATACAGACGCAGTGCGAATCCAGCTATAAAAATTAATAAAATGGAGAGATACAACCAATTAGATCGGGAATTCAAAGGCTCTATCAATTCAGTTTTATGACAGTCCGGCTTAAAACAATGTATCGTATGCGACCTTGGGAAATACCGTCAATTTCCCATCGATCGTCGCATCCAGCACCTGGCGACCGGCCTTTTCGTAGGCATGGCGTGCTCTGATGTATCCGCTCTCAGAGGTATCCAGGTCAGGCAACTGCCAGCGGAAGCCCTTGCCGAAGTAAGCAGGATGGAAGTGATCGGGGTCATCGCCAGTTGATACCACAGTGGTGTTCGGCTTACCTTGTGTCGAAAAGCTGTGATCGACACCGATTAAGACTACTTGCTGGAAGCCAAGGTGATAGGCAAGCTGTAAGGCGACATAAGTGACCGTGGCGCCTTCCCACAGCCGGCCGCGTGCGTCTACTGCAAAGTGTGGTCCTGTGTATGTGGTGTGCAGGAATACCATGTCCGGAGTGACGGGAATGAGGTTTCTAGCCCGCCACGAGATGAACTTTGGGATATTGAGACCAATAATTTCTGCTGCGCACTGCTCGATCACCAGGTTATTTATGGACAGGTAGTAGGTCGTTGAGAAACCCAATTCCGGAAAAAGCAGGTAGATGCGGTTAAGCCCAAATGTGTATTCGTTCCGCAGCCTGGTAAGGTCGGTTTTTTGTAAGCTGGGACCATTACCGATGATAAAACAACGTTCACCTAAATGTGTGTCCTTATAACCTGCCAGCTGCCGGATGCTGTCCCTGCGCTGAGGGTGCAGGTATGCCGTAGGCCACAAGGAGGCGCGTTTGAGTGCATACCAGGCGCTGCTGGCAGATGTCCATACGAATTTTGGCATGCGATTCTTTATAGAATGACGCATTTGGGTGAGGTGACGTTTTTCTGCGGACGGGTTCATTCAGTACTCAGTCGGGCAGTGGCTCCGCCGTCAACGATCAGTGCCTGACCGGTCATGAAGGAAGATTGTCTCCCATCAGCCAGGAAGTAGATGGCATGTGCGATTTCATCGGGCTTACCGACGCGCCCATTGACGGTCTTGCGTGCGAGGTTATCAAGCCGCTCCTGGATATCCCCTCCCTCCAAATTTCCGCGCGTGAGTCCAGCTCGCAGCATTGGAGTGTCTACAGCTCCGGGAAGGATGGCATTGGCGCGAATTTCATCGGATGCAAGCTCGATGGCGATCGAGCGTGTAAGTGCCAGCAAACCGCCCTTGCTGGCTGCATATGCGCTGATATTGGCAGAAGTGGCCACCGCATGGACAGAAGATACATTCACAATAGCCCCACCGTGAGCCGCTTTAAGCAGTGGGTGGGCGAGTTTAACTGCCAGGAACACTGAGCGCAGATTCGATGCCATCACGGCATCCCATTCCTCAACTGTGGTCTGCAGGATTGGTTTTTCGACTTGATAGGCGGCGTTATTTACCAGGGCATCCAGGCGGCTGGTGAAGTTTTTCACCTGCTCGAAGATGTACTCCATATTCTCACCGATCGAAATATCAGATTGGATGAAGAGACCATCTTTTGGAAAAATACCGCCGAAAGGAGAACGGTCAACGCCTATCACACGCCAGCCGTTCTGCGCGAAAAGCCCGACCGTGGCGCTTCCGATGCCTCCCGATGCCCCAGTGATCAGCATATACCTGGTGGACATTTGTTCCTCCTGTTCTCACCAACCATCTGGTGGTTTCACTCCCAACCCTACCAGTAGATTGCGAATGGTATTGGTATGAACACGCTCCCAGGCCGTTGGGCTGGAATTCGCGTTATGGGGTGCTAACAAGACAGTGTTGAACTTCAAAAATGCGCTTGTTTTTGGTACAGGCTCGATTTCGAAAACATCCAATGCCGCGCCGGCAATTTTTTTGTTCCGCAAAGCGTCAACAAGATCCGGTTCGTTTATCACCGGACCGCGTGCCGTATTGATCAATACCGCGGTTGGTTTCATTAATCCCAAGGTACGTTGATTGATCAGATGAAAGCTGGTGGGATTCAGGTCGCAGTGCAGGCTGATGAAATCCGAGGCTGCGAGCAATTCTTCCAGGCTGGTCATAGTTACATCATGTGCCGCGGTGAATTGCGGGTCAATCTCGACGATATCGTTACCCATTATCCGCATACCGAAAGCCCGGCCGCGCTGAATGACGGCTTTACCGATTGTGCCCACTCCGATAATTCCCAGAGAGCATTCGCCAAGCGTCCTACCGGGAATTTTGTCCCATACACCGGCCTTCATCGCTCGATCGAGCCAGGGCTGCTGGCGGGCAAAGGCCAGCATATACCCGAGAGTTGTGTCGGCTACCGGCACCGTGAACGCGCCAGGTGTGCGAAAAACCTGTACGCCCAGGCTCTCCGCTGCTGCACGGTCGATGGAATCGATCCCCGTTCCCCATTTGGAGATTACTTTCAACCGCGGGGCACAGGCCTCGAGGACCCGGGCGGTATAGCGATCGTCGCCACAGATTGTGCCGTCAAATTTCCCAGCGTGTTGGAGCAGTTCCTGTTCCTCCAGGCGTTCCTGCACACTGGCAACCAGCAGCTCCAGGCCACATCGATCGAACAAGGCTCGGAAGCGGTCAATAATTGGGACCATGTAAGGAGCAGTGACAAGGATGACAGTCATATTCTATTTGTGTGGGTAGTGGATCAAAAGAATGTATAGTCTCATCGGTTCCTACCAGGAACCAATTTTCTATGATGTTCAATTAAGAAGCTGGTGATGGAAAAGTCGAGCTCATCATCGATGTCCCAGGCCTCCGCTGCTGGAATCTCATACATCATTGGCCGGTCTCCCAGGCGATTGTGGCGGTAGAGCAACTGCTGTCGCGAGAAAATATACAGGCAGGAATTTTCCTCGAAAACGGGTGGCAGGTCCTGTGTCTGCAATAAAATAGCTGGATTGTGGTTAATAGGGCGAGCAAGCTGATCCCATAGACGTGATTGGATACGAGTTACCGAAAAAAGCGAGTCGTAAACCAGCGTCCTGTTCAGGAAATCATGGATGGCGTTCGAAACAGTCTCTGATCGCAGAAGAGGGTTGGTGCTGTGGGTCTGCAGGTAATAATCAGCCGGCACCAAACCGGTGTCGTGCGCCAGGATTTCGTTCATAGGGATATCATCAGCCCGCAGGTGATCTGGGCGTTCGATGATCCTGACCTGGGGGAAGTGGGCGGTTAAACCTTCCATTACGGGAGGACTGTCGGTGTCCACCGCGATTTGAGTGATCTCGGGGCATGCGAGCAGTGTCTCGACGATGTAATGAAACAAAGGCTTACCTCCCACGGGACGGTAATTCTTCCCCGGAACACGTTGTGAATGATGGCGCATCGGAATCAGGGCTGCAATTGTTGTCATGGGAATATCAGGATTCCTTCAGTTAGAAGTTGTATTCGATTACCAACTCTGGTCGTTCTCGTATCCCAGGCGGATGAGCAGGTCGCCGGTTATTTGCTTAAAGACCTGCTTGTGCGTTGTATTGAACGCTTCCCGCCAGCCACCGGATTTCCCGCTACGAAAAGTTGGGGAGCGGGAGGGATCGATGCCCTGAATGAGCATTTCGATAGCGTGCTCATGCGTGAACCAGGGTTTATAGCCTCTCTCGACCGCATGTTCAAGGACCCTGTTTAACGTTCCCGTGAGTTGAATAAGAAATTCCTCGTAGCGTAAGGTTAAAATCTGTGGATGACCGAGCCAGTCCAGATAGGGCTCAAAGCGTGAGCGGATATCCGGTAAGGGCAATGGCTCAGTTTCATCTTTATGGTTCAGGTATTGACTATATTGATCTACCGCTACTCCCTGTATGCTGGCGAGCAGGCGGCTGTCAAAGTCCTTTAGTTCATCATGATAATATGTATGATGAATGTGGTTTGATGCCATGCTGGTTAGATAATGCACATGTGAGACGGCTACATCTCTCGGATCGCGCAGAATAAAGTACGCGGCGAATCCCGACTTGATAAGATTGTTAACCGCTTCCGGAAAAGCATGGATATGCCCGTAAGCGATGTCACCAGGGAGCAGGCGATTCAAGTCCTGCAGGATTTCACTTTCCGTTCGCTGGCTGCCGGTATCACCTCGAAAGGTCACGATAGCAGGCAAGCCGCTAACCACTGCCGGTCCGATGCGGGAAAATCCCGCTAAAATCTGTGTGAGCAGGTGGGTGCCGCTTTTAGGAAAAGAATTTGCGAACAGGACCGGAGATTTCGTAAGTACCTTTTTGCCATATTGCAGGCTTATTGCTGTCCTGCGAAGGCTGCGGCGCAAGATGCGGGCATTAAACTGCAGCCAGGTATGTGCATTCACCTGGACACTACCAGGCATCACCACTCTCGTAACCGAGCCTGACCAGCAAATCTCCGGTCAAATCTTTAAAATGAATCTTGTTGGCGTCGGTGAAGTACTCGATCCAGCTACCAGCCTGTCCCTTGCGAAATGTGCCTGATTTTTTGGGTTTTATCGCTTGCTGGAGAATTTCTAGCTGCTGCTGACGTGGAAAGTTGGGCGAATAACCGTGCGTTTCCAGGTAATCCAGGATACTTCCCAGTGTTTTTTCGCGTTCGAGGATGAGGTGTTCGAACCGCAGGCCGAGCACAGAAGCTTCATCCAGCCAGCCGATGTAGCCCCAATATTTATTGGCAATTGGTGAAAGCTCAGATCCGGTTTCTTCTACGCCTTCAATGGCAGCGTTGATCCGCTCTTCCATAGAACCTAATACCTGAGTGTAATATTTATACATGCCGTGCCCGGTGTGCATTTGGGTGGCATAAAAGACATGAGAAATGATCATGTCGCGCGGATCCCGATAGACAAAGATCATCGCTCTTCCGGGTTGAGTCAGAAGCGATATGAATGGAGCCCTGGCTTTAATATATCCGTAAGCGGTATCACCTGGGCCAAGGCGCATGAGGTTCTTAACGATCAGGTCGTCGGGCAGTTTATCATTGAATTCATCGCGGTTGACCGGAGGGAATCCCGGATTCACAAACGGCCCCAACCGGCTCAGTCCCTGGACTACCTGGTAAATGAGGTGAGAGCCGGACTTGGGCATGGCGTTTGCCAGTACCGCCGGAGTAGCGTTGAGCCTCTCGGAACCCCAGCGACGTGCAGCCAGCATCCTGCGTCCCTGCCAGCGAATTGCTTTAAGCCAATGCTTGCTCTTTTGGATAACATCCATTTGATTAAACAAAAATTTCGGGATGAAGAATGGAATTTCTCTTAGCTCGATTGAGAGGCCGGCTGCGGCGAACGGCTCAAATCTACCAGACCCTTTTCACGCAACAGGCTGACCACTTCCCAAACAGCCTGGAAAGAAATATTCAATTCTATGGCGATGTCAGCGACCGAGCGGGTGCCGTCGCAGCGCTCCATAATCTCAAACAAGCGCTGGTGGCCTTGAGGGTTTTTCCGATAATCGATCCAGATCCCGTAGCCGGAACAAAACACCTCACCTTTGAATTTATTGACCACATAATAATTATTTTCCCAGGCTTGCAATAAGCCCAAAACTACATTCTTCGAAGCTTCCAACCTCGATTCGGAAATTATTTCAGGGGTATCCAAACTCGAATGGTATTCGGGATACGGCCAGGTAGGAGAGCTGGATCGTTCGACGCGCGATATCGAAAGCATTGGCACGCGCACCCCGGGGGCATTGAACTGACGTTCGTCGTTCTGGATGACCTTCCGGAAAGGGGCAGTGTAGGCATACGCATCGAAGTTGTGAAGTGATGATTGGAAACAAAAATCTACCTGGCTACCAGGCTGAAAAGAACCCTGTAGGGCGTGAGGGTGGTCATTACCCAGCATCTCCAGGAACAGGCCGCCAATCATGTCGGGAATGAGTTCTTCGTGGTGGCTCAGATATGCCACCGAGCCGATGGTTTCTGGCAGGATCAAAAGCCGGTAAGTGAAATACGGCTGAGGACCGGCAAGTAAAGCGCGGGCAACTTCCAGCCCAACCACTACTCCGGTCAAATCATCATTGACCATCGCCGGGTGGCACAGGTGTGCGACCAACATGAAGCACTCCCTGCTCTTTCCGGGTATCACCAGCTCGCCGACCTTAACGGTGGATTGTTCGAATCGGGTCCGGATGACGACTCGATAAGAATCATCTTTTAACAGGTCGCGTTGCGACTGGGAAATGCACAAACCCCAATCCCGTTCATAATACTTAAATACAAAAGGAATAGCCTCAGGGAGGCGAGGATGGATATGCAGGTGTTCAAATAATTCCTGGCGGCTGACAATGCCTTCGAAGGGGAGCGAATATGACAGGACATGGAGCGGATGATCCGAATAATCGAGAAGCCTGTGACCTTCCAGAGTCTCCAGATGTGCTTCGGAACAGGTCCATTTCTCGGGAATTTTCCAGGTCCAGCATTTTTCTCCAGTTGGGTATTCATGGATGACCATGCCGGTTGAAGATCTCTGCGACGATCCAAAACTATCCATTTCATCCGAAATCCGGCGCAGTGCATGGTCGAAACCATCAGAAACCAGGTCGCGTTTCAAGAACCACAGCTCGTGTATCAGCTCAAGCATCGATTTCATTTGATTTTTTGTGCAGGGCGATTAGTAACCAGAGACCATGGATCTGAAGATAGAATATCATCAACTGCCGTAATGAATTCATTCAATCTGCAGCTCGCAATCTCCCCATAGTTAAGAGATACTGAACGCCACTGTGATCGCTCTTCAAGAAGTTTTTGAACCGGGTCGGCAATTAGCTGCGGATTTATTTCCAGGTCACGGACGAACATCCGGTAAGTCTTCTCCTGCCAGCCATCACTTGTCCGAACCAGCCCGCGAAAATCTTTCCAGTAGCGGTAGGGCACATTGAGGCGCTGTTCCGAGAAGTGAATGATCGAGGCTGCCCAGATATTTGCTCCCAGTAGCAGTAGCTTGAAGTCCAGCTCTAGCATGCGCTCGAAGACTGAATCTGGATCAAAAGCTGAAAGTGTATCTCTTGCTGCCAGGTCTTCAGCATACCGTCCCAACACTGCCAGTGATTGCATTGGGTGCGGTGTTCGCCGTGCACCGGGCTGCTGGCGAACGTACTCAGAAAATACCCCCATGCCGTCGGAAGGAGTGTTCAGTGGATCATAGCGCCCATCGCGGGCGAAGGCAAAGTTGAATGCAGGAACAGCGATCGTGCCAACAGGACCGATGACCTGCTTTAGAGCGGATAAATAGGTCTGCGGTCCGTCATCAGGGTGACCCAGGAATTGAATGGCCGAGTGCACCAGCACGCCGTCCCCAGGCGCCAATCCAACTTCCTGAAAACAGCTGATTACCTGATTTTCAGATACTTCCTTCATCTACCTGTTTGTATTCGCCTTTCATCATGCGCATCTGAACCAGCTCTGGTTTGAAACCCAAATTTTGCAGTAAACTGTCACTGACCTGGTTTCCAACAAAATACTGGGCTTCAATAGAATCTACTTCTTGAGCCAGGCACCATTCAGTTGCCAATCGCAAGAGTCTTTCACCAATTCCCAAACGGCGAACACCCAGTTCGATCCATAAATCCTTCAACTCGCCAATCATTGCTCCGCCCAGGAATTCCGGAACGCGTTTGATTCTTGCTGTGCTGAAACCGATGATCTCGCCATGACGTTCTGCGATGTAGATGATGCTGAAGCGACCGATTGTTCTGCGGAAAGTATCCAACCATTTATCACCCACATCTTCAACATCCGGAAAAGTATAACCAGAGACTCGATATGCTCGGTCCAGTAATCGGTACATCTCAGCAAGAGCCGGGAAATCTTCAGCAGAAGCCAGCCGGCATATTATTTCTTCCTGATTTTGTTGACCTGTCATTTAATAGCATCCCTGATAAAAGCGGGCCACTGCTTTTGGTCCAAGCCGTATTGAGAAACGAAGGCGAATGCCATACGTTCCAATCCAAAAGCTGCGCAGCCGGTGTGCACCGGAGTTCCATCGGGAAGGGTAATGTTCAGGTTTCGCCCGAAAAAATCCTGGTGGTAATTGTAAGACCCAACAGCCAGGGTCGAATTTCGGTACGGCAACAAAGCGCGGATTTCAAATTTCAGCTGGAACGCGCTTTGAAAAGCAGCCTGTTTGCGAAATTCGCCGATAAAGAAAGGATCGTTCGCGCTTTCAACTCGATAGGCGAGACCAAGAACCTTGAAAAACGGTTCCATGCGCTGGCGAGCCATCTCACGGTTCTCAAGTACAAACTCTTTCGAACCGACGAAAATTACTTCTCGCATGGTGAAGTTCCACAATCGTTCAAGAGATGTCAGGTTAATAGCTTCATAGCGGAAACAGCTGCCCACCGCAGTCGTAATGGATTTTCCTTCCACAAGAGGCTTATCGGCCAGGGCCAGATAATGGTGGTAGCATACCGCCGGAGAAAGCAGAGTTTTTATGCGAGCGAAGGATTCAAGCGGTGAATTTAGACTCCCCTGTTCACAGGCTGCTGTCTCAGAAAAACGGTCGATCACTTCGAGGTCCTCGCGCAGATGAGTGACAAAGCTCAATGAATGGGGGAAGGCCCTGAAATAATGTACGCGTTCCATGAATTGAGCAGGGATCAGTGTTGGGAAGCGGCGCGGCTCCGCATTGAAGGAATTTGCCAGATCGACAAATTGGCGGTCGAAGAAATCGATTAATCGGCTAAGCAGAGGGCCAATTGTGAAGATGCCTTCAGCTTCCTGCGAGACTTCTCCTAAGGCAGCCAGCTCCGGCATTGGGTCATCCTGATATGGTAAGCGGAGGTCCAGGTGGTCTTCCAACACCTGGATTTTGGGTTTGAACGCACCTCTGGCCATCGAATTGACCACTTGCTGGGTTTTGTGAATAATTTCAGCCTTACGGTCGACATTGATCCCTTGGGAGAAAGGGTCTAAATGCAAGACTATGCGGTTTGGACTCACCTCCGCCTGCGTGATCGATTCGTCTACATAGGCCAGCTTGGAACGAATTTCTCCTACCAGGTAATCTGGTATCAGCACTTCTGGCTGAATTTCGACCTGATAGTCTGCAATTGAATTGTTATTCATGTTCATTTTCTTTGAGGAATTGGAGGATCTCCGGAATGCTAACCAACCGGGCAATCGTTTCTGCATTCACTTCCACGCCATACTTCTCCTCCAGGCGCATCAGGATCTCCATATGTCCCAGAGAATCCCATTGAGGGAGATCGCCAAAAGTCAAGTCTGCGGTCACCGTTTCGACGGGTACCTGGATAGCTTCGGCTAGAAGTGCTTGAATTTCTCCAACGAGTAGTTGATCGGTTTGAGATGGCATGTATTTATCTAAGTATATAGATTTCCCTTACCTGGGACATGAAGATACTTTGAAACAAGTCGAGCCAGGATTATTTCAGGTAATTGGGATTTTTATCTTGCACACCCCAACTGGCTGGTACTGAGGATCCCATTTTCCCCACGGCATCCCCGAGGTGCCAGATTTAGAGTAAAACCTCGCCAGACCGTCTCTCAGTTCAGCACAATCCCTCAAACTTTCGAAAAGAGAGTCGTACTGGCTGTAATTGGAAGGCGTCTCTTCTGACAGGTCAAACATCTGTTTCATGCTCTCATCCGTGTAGCACCAGGCTTGAGAGGGCTCGTGCCAGATGTCCTCGTTTTTTCCAGCCACAAGCGTGGCGATGAGCTTCCCTCCAGGCTTGAGAACGCGCATCAATTCCTTAACCACCTTGCGCAGGCCTGCCTGGGAATTATGCTCCAATGCGGAGACGGCTACGACGGCATCAATGGAATCAGTTCGTATATCTTCCAGTTTTGAAAGATCCTGGTTGTAAATTTTTACGCAGCCATGTACAGGCTTTGAAAAGTAATATCCTGCCAGCTCACGGAACTGCACCGGAAAACGCCTCAATCCACCTTTTTGAGCAGTCCCGTCCGACCCCCTGCGAAAACCAGCCCAAAAAACCTGGTGTGCGGGCAGCAGGTCTTCTTTTCGTAATCCTTCTACCCGGAATCGCCTGCGAAACCGCAATGGCAAAGCTGCACGGCTCATACGATCGACGCTGGTCACGTTTGCCCCTTGCTGGGCCAGGTACCACTGCAGAACTCCCGTTCCAGCGCCGGCGTCCAGCAGGTTTTTATTGGGGAGCAGGTCGAAGCGGGTGATGATCCAGACCAGGTCAAGTAGATAATGCCAGCCAAGTTCTAATCCAACAGACCGGGAAAAGGTTTTCAGGTTTTCGACGAGGGGGCGATGCTGGTCTAATAATTCGACCGACAGGATTTCGACGCAATCACCTGGAGTTGGTGTATCTACGGACTTCATCATAGCTTGTTGATTTGTTATATCAGCTCTCAAGAAAATCTTCCTGAAGAAAGGAGTCTGGACTGGGATTTTCCAGAATGGCCTTTTCTAAAAGCTGTATCGTTGGCGAATTCTGAGGCAATAGCTCCTGCCAGGAAAATGAGCGCAGTTGGACATAGCCTTTGCGCTTTCCCTCTTCCAGGTATTTTTCGAAGGTCAAAGAGGCGCGGTACAGCTGGTAGTAAAGGAAGCGGCGTGCGTTCTTTATGAATTCAGGTGGTACCTCGATATTGTCGGCGTTCAGAAATCTCTCAGCTGTTTCCCGGTACGCTTGAGGTGTTTGTGGAAAGAACACCATAGGATACTGAGTGTATCTCGCTTTTCCACCACACAATACGGCTGCACCCAGAAGAGCCGCTTCCATCCCGATTGAGGAGTTATATACCATGACAAACTTTGCCCGCTGGATCAATTCGTAAGAACTCAGATACTCCTGTGAATCGATGAACCGGACGTTATCCAGTTTATCCACATCCCTTTCTATAACCCAATCTTTAACACTTTCACGACTCAGCTTGGCGGTGCCAGGCCGCATTTCATCAGGGTGCGCGCGTAATACAAAATATGTCTCAGGGTGTTTCCGGATGATTGCAAGAATTAATTCCAGCCATTCAAACATAAACGAAAAGACCTGGTTAGCATACACCTGGCTGGTATCGTATATGACGTTTGTAAATACCGGAACAACCTGGCGGAATCTACCCGCCTTTTCAAGAAAATCCTGGTCGAGACCGCGCATCTCAGGCCAGAAACGGATACCTGCCATAGTGAATTTTCCCTGGTAGCGGTTTTCCAGGTATTCGTCCAGGAGCTGATTTTGACGATCGTTGAGAATGAATTGAGGAGGTATTGGTATAGGATAAGTGGTGGCTTCGCCGTCACTAAAAAAAGCCGAGAAATGCTGGAACCCGACCTCGTGCGTCACAACACGCACGCCGAGCTGACTCGCAATGGAACGCGCTACGGCTTCTGGAAACATAATTCCATTGAAAATTACCGCCAGCATTGGTTGGATGTTTGAGAGGTACCTGGCAAATTCACGAGCGAGATTTTCTGCGGATAAGATGAATTCCCGCAGCAGGTAGCGTGTTTCTGGTTCATCGTGAAGAGTGTGCCGGCGCAGCGCCCAGCGTATGGATGGAAGAACAAATGCTCCGAGAGGCAGGAAAATTTCATTTTCTTCATCTTCCAGGGAAATAGTGGTTTCAAATGCAGAAAGGGCAGCGATGTCCAATTCTGCCAATTTCTCAGATAACACAGGATCAGGATTATTAGAAAACCAGTAAACCTGGGAGCGGTGATATAACCTGTGGGACTGCTTGATGCAGGTATCACATGGCGGAGGTGCATGATAGTCCTCACGGTTTACACCCAGGACGCAATGACTCATTCCTTTTTTACACACGAAATGATAAATTGGCAATCCTGCTAGGCTCAAGCCGGAGCTTGATAAGAATGAGAAGGCAGCATTCTGGCTCAGCCCACCCAGGCGGGCAGAGGCATTGAAAAACACGATGGGTTTGAGATCCGTCCTGGGCCTGGCATGGGCTTGTATCTTTTTTGTGAGAGCCAGAATACGACGCCGGCTGTTCCATTCCGCCAATCTGCTGCCTGCGTCAGACTTGCTATTCATTCTTCTTGGCTTCGAAGTAAGCATCTGAAAGGCGTTGGATGGCGATTAAAAAGCCTTCGCTCTCCCGCTGGTGACCTCGCCAGATTTCCGGGATCATCGTGCCGTGGTATTCGCCCAATACTCTGAAGAAATGAACCCAATCGATCGACCCTTCTCCGATTTGTAAGCCCTCCCCATCTAATCCGGCACCGTCTGAGAGGTGTAAGTGGCCGATGTATGGAAGCATAAGTTTCAACTGCTCGTAAAAATCCAACCTGGCCCAGTTGCAGTACAACTTATGATGCGAGGCATCGTAACAGAAGTTCAGGCCCAGCGGAGCGAGGAATTCACAGATTTCGACGGCGTCCATGAATGCATTCGTCAGCCATTGGCCGCCGAAATACCAGGGATGGGGCGGCAGGTTTTCCAGGAGCAGCTCGACGCCAGAATAATCCAGATCCTGAACTGACCTGCGCAGATTCGCATACAGAGCTTTCTTATCTTTTATGGGATGATCCAGGCTCATCGCGCCTGGGTGAATGACGACTTTCGGAACACCAACAAAAAATGGTGCCATTTCCCTGGTTAAATTTATTGTCTTCTGCGCCAGGTCGCGAGAAGCGGTGCGGTGCTTTTCATCCAGCGAGCACAGATCCACCAGCGTGCGCTCCCAAAACTCAGGTGCATGTGCCACCAATTTCAACGGATTTCGTGAGTCTGCTGAGAAATCTTCTCCTGGATAGTGATCATCCAGGTCTTGATCGGTGTAATGGAATTCCAATAATTTCGGTTTATACGCCAGGACCTGGTCGTAATCTCGAAACCGGACGGTGAAGCCGTATTCCATCGGCAGAATCTGGTTGGTGTCGAGATCAATCTTCACACCCAGGTCGCGATCGAGAAAGGGTTCGTCTTCGTCGATGGTCCGGCCTGCAACACGCCCGACCAGCTCGGCGTAATGCTGGGGAGAAACACCGAGTGCTGGTCCTTTTGTAGTTACCATCTCAGGTGTTATCTTCTCTCCAGCCACAATCCGCCGGGATGCCACCAGGCTTTTCGCTAACACTTCACGATTGAGAATCTCGCCTCGTGAGATATACTTTTCTTCGCCGGTGCCCATCGCAATCGCCACCTGGCGGATATCGCGCACCATCTTATTGAAGCCCTGTGGTTCAAGGCTGGCAGCATGGTCAGGGCCGTCCATGGTCCGGTCAAGCGTCAGGTGGCGCTCGAGGATGCAGGCCCCCAATGAAGCCGCTACCGTTGAAACGGCAATCCCGCGTTCATGCCCGGAGTACCCAACGGGTACTTCGAAACGACGTAATCGACCCATGAAACGCAGGTTGATGTCCTCGAAAGCTGCGGGGTAGGTGCTGTTGCAGTGCAGCAGGGCAAACTCAGCCTGTTGTTCTTTGAGGAAATTAACAGTGACTTCGACTTCATGCATATGAGACATCCCGGTAGAGATGATCAGGGGTTTGCCTTTTTTTACCAGGTGCTCAAGCAATGGCAGGTTGGTTAAGTCCGCTGAAGCAACTTTATAAGCAGGAACGCCAAGTTTTTCGAGGAAATCCGCGCTATCCATGTCGAAGGCTGAACTAAGGAAGGTGATATTTCGTTCTTTACAATATTCGACAATCGTATGAAAATCATCTTCTGCCAGCTCGACCTGCTGAAGGATAGGCAGCAGGTAACGCAAAGTCTTTTCTCCAGCGTTGGCATTTTCAAGGAATTTCTTGGGATACAGCGCTTTAAGATTGCGTTTTTGGAACTTGACTGCATCCGCCTCCGCTTCCACAGCCACATCGATCAGCTTCAATGCCAGATCGAGAAAGCCGTTATGGTTGACTCCGATTTCAGCGATGATGTAGGTGGGTTGTCCATCCCCCACCAGACGACCGTTAATATTAATAACTGGCATTCAATTACTCCCTGATCCGGAAACCCAGGTCCTCAAGGCTTACTTCACCCGACTCCAGTAATCGCTCGGCACGCCGCCAATCGCTGCTTGAATCGATGTCAATCCACTCGCTCGCTTCGATCACTAAGGGCAAAATATGATCTCCTGTCATGGAATTCTTTTCCATGATCGTCCTGCTCCAGGCTGCATCCACATAACCAGTCTGCCAGTAGATTTCAGGGAGGACCTGGCGGGGAAGGTTGTAGGGTTCTGGATCGGCTGTTTCCAGTAGTGCCTGCATGAAACCATCTGGTCCGATTTGCCACATTTTGAATGGATTTTGAAATGGCACGCAGACCGTCCGGATTGAATCTGCTTCCTGTCTAGATACCAGCTGGTTTACTGCCTGGTTTATGTGGCTGACCCGCCGAAGTGGTGAGGTCGGCCGCAGCTGCACAATGACTTCGGGTTGGTAACCCTGGTTTTCCTTCAACCATTGAATGGCGTGCTGGAAGACTGGCAGGTCAGAAGTGAGGTCCTGAGAAATTTCATTGGGCCGTATGAAAGGCACTTCTGCCCCATACCGTTGGGCCACTTCCGAAATCTCGTCATCATCTGTCGAAACAATCAACCGGGAAATCGACTCGGCTGCCAGTCCGGCTGCGATGCTGTATGCAATCAAAGGATAGCCAGCAAAGTTGCGGATATTCTTCCTGGGGATTGATTTTGAACCTCCGCGCGCCGGGATGAGACCTAAGGTTTCAGTCAAATTCGGAAGAGCTCCGCTTCACCAGGTTGTCCAACCCCCATCAACCACCAGGTTTGCTCCAGTCATGTATTGGGAGGCATCCGAGACCAGGAATAACAGCGCGCCGTTCAGCTCGTCTTTTTCAGCCATCCGGCCCAAAACCGCCCGGGCGGAATAATTGCGCACAAATTCTTCCTCGTGGTTATTGAACACTCCCCCAGGAGAAAGTGCATTGACGCGGATATTTTTTCCGGCAGAATAAGTCGCCAGATACCTGGTAAGACCTATAATGCCAGATTTTGTGACAGAATAGTATACGGGTTTGAATTGTGGTGATTTCCCTTCCCGTTGATAAATGCGCTGGTCTGGGCCGACCAACCCATAAATAGATGACAGGTTTACGATCACGCCTCGACCTTGATTTACCATTAATTTGATGGCTGCCTGGCAGCACAGGAAAACACCGGTCAGGTTCACCGCCAGTGCCTGGTTCCAGACGTCGAGAGGAAAATCCTCGAAGGCGCCAGAAGCGGCACCAAGACCATCCGGCTGATAGCGATAGGAGTCGAATTTCGGATCCAGCGCGGCACTGTTAACCAGGATATCGATCTGACCAAATCTCTGTTGAGCTTCATGTATCAGTCGCTCAACAGAGACAGGGTCAGTGACATCAACAGCTATGTGCGAAATGCGGTTTGTACCAACATTCAGTCTCTCCACAGCAATTTCTGCAGCTTCCTGATCGATATCCGCGAGGACAACTTCAGCTCCAGCTTCGACCAGTGTGCGGCAAAATTCCAGGCCAAGAAGTCCTGCTCCACCGGTGACTATGGCTACCCGGTCGTGAAGATCAAACAGACTCAATACAGATCCTGACATACCCACTAATTCTTAACGCTTACCTCAGGTACTTTATGGTCTTCCTGGACCTGGCCATCACTCATATCAATCTCACTGGCTGCTTTTCCATCGCTATTGATCACGAAACCGCGCTCTTCCAGAAAAGACACTATCTTTTGGGCGTTGTTGAGCGCATCCGAGTTCACAGTATCCAGCGTGATTTCAGGGTTTACCGGTGCTTCATACGGGTCATCGACACCGGTAAAACCGGTTATTTGACCCCGGCGGGCGCGTGCGTACAGGCCTTTGATATCACGGTCTTCGCAAACTTCGATCGGTGTATCGACGAATACTTCAATGAAATGCTCTTCTCCGACCATTTTCCGCACTTCGTTGCGAGTGGCCCGGTACGGGCTGATCGCTGCACAAATCACCGTCCCACCGTGCCTGGCGATCTCTCCAGCCACAAAGCCGATACGCAGAATATTCGTATCGCGGTCTTCGCGCGAGAATCCCAGGCCTTTCGAAAGGTGTGTGCGAACAACATCCCCGTCCAGCAAAGTCACCTGGCGACCGCGTTCCAGGAGCAGTGAAGTCAAAATCTCTGCTGTGGTCGATTTTCCTGAACCGCTCAGGCCGGTGAACCAGATACAGGCGCCCTGTTTATGGCGCGGTGGGTACATCTCCTGCAGGATCTCTGCTGTTTCCGGTCGAGTGAACCATTCTGGCAGCAGCTTACCTTTTGCCAGGTAGTCATCGCGAACCTGGGTCCCAGAGATAGAATAAACCCGGGCACCCTCTGGCACCTTGGTTTCCTCTTCATAGCGTTCATCATCAGCCAGGTACACCAGCTCTTTAAACTCAACTGGTTGGACACCGATTTCGTTCGAATATTGTGAGACCATGAGTTGAGCTTCGTAGGGCCCGTAAAACGGCCGGCCCTGGCTGTCTTTCCCCGGACCGGCGTGGTCGCGGCCGATGATCAAATGAGTTGCTCCGTAGTTGCGGCGGATGATGGCGTGCCAGAGCGCTTCTCTAGGTCCGGCCATGCGCATGGCCAGGGGCAGCAAGCTTAGTAAAGTGCGTTTTGGATCGTAATAATTATCGGCCAGTGCACGGTAAACTCGAACGCGCGTGTAGTGATCGACATCACCAGGCTTGGTCATACCTACGACCGGGTGGATCAGCAGGCTTCCTTCGATTTCTTCTGCAGCCCGCTTCGTGAGCTCTTCATGAATCCGGTGCATCGGGTTGCGGGTCTGGAAGGCGACGACATGGTTATTCCCCATCGTTTCCAGCCGGCTGCGGACCTGCGCTGGTGTGAGTCGAAGCTCGGCGAAGTCGTAATAAGCGGGTAAATTAATTACTTTGAGCTCTCCGGAAATATATACTTTCCCCCAACGCACCATTTCGGAAATTAACGGATGGCGCGGATCGGTGCTGCCTAAAACGAGTCGTGCTTCACGCTGAGAATCGAAGTGAAATACCTCTTCGATTTGCATGATTGCGATGGTGTTGTTGCGAGAATCGCTCAGTACTACTTGCTCTCCCCAGCTGGGCATCGCACCTTCATCGACCGGTAAGACTACTGGAATGGGGAAGAGCATCCCATTTTTCAAGCGCATCTCTGTTAAAACGCGCTCATAGTCGTTTCTTCCCATGAAACGATCCAGCGGAGAAAATGCACCAGTTGCCAGTAATTCCAAATCACAAAGAGCACGGGCTGAAATTTGGACCGATGGCAGTCCACGGGAGCGCTCCAGCAGCTCCTGTCGTTCCTCCCCGGTGACAACCAGGTTTACCAACCGGTCTCCATATGGTTTGATCAGCTGGCTTTTGTTTTCTTGCTTGGTCATAACTATTTACTCCTTAGGATTTACGGCAAAGTGTGGAAATTCTACATGTATGCCGAGATTTATGGTTTTTTTCGCGGTCGGCAATTATAGCAGGTTATACAAATTCAATCTTGCTCACGATCCTGTCTTCTGTCTGCGAAGTCAATGTCATGTAGAGATTGATGCTACGCTCCTCCCGGGTAATCAGGTTACGCAGGTGGCGTTGGCCGATGGATCCCAGTCCAGCAACCAGAAACCGCAATTGATTACTCTCAATTATCTGACCTAGAGAGAATCGTAACCCCAATTAGCTAATGTATCTTGAGCAACCTGGAGGAAGATCTTGCGGTCCCTGGCCGTGAACATCTCCTGCCATGAGCCTTGTTTTCCTTTTTTGATTGACACAGCAATCTCTCGGGCTTTCTCCTGCTGCCAATCTGCATCAGGATTACGATACATTTCGTCGTCCACGGCGTTTTCTAGTTCTGCAGGGGGGGGAGAAGCGTTCAGGAATTTCCAAAGCCGGGTCATTTCTTGCCAGGGCCGAACCAAAAGGTCTTCGTAACGTGAAACCAGATAGCGCTCACCATAAAGATCCATCCCCAGCGAATGGGTTTGGGTCACATTGCGCACCCAGCCCTCAGCAGCATGCTGGATTCCTGCTTCTGAAAACACAGATCGTTCTCCACGACGGAAAGGTTCAGGATCTTGGGAAAAATCCCTGCAGATGCGTTGATCTTCCTGGGAAAGGCGCTCAGGAAATTCAACGAACGCCTGTATGCGGTGGGAAAGGATCGTATCGCGGCCATCTCGAAGGATGTAAATCAGGCGGGCATCCGGGTAAATCTTATGCATCAGTTGAACAGCCCTTCCATCCAGCAGGTTGTTTGGGCTTTTATCACCCACGATGCGCTTGTTCTCCCGGCGAGCCTCGCGTTCCAGGATCATGTCTGCAGCTGCACGTAAGATCACAGGAGAAAGATCTCGACCGCGGTTCCAGCGGTTGCTTTCGCGCTTCAGCCAGTCTCCAACTTCTTTTTCGGCGACCAGGGATTCCAGCAAAGGAGGTCGGGTGAAGAAATGTGCCTGGTAACTGCAGTGTACTTCCGGATGCAGGCGGACCAACCGCACGAAAACCGTTGTACCGGCTCGTGCGTGACCAAAGATGAAAAATTTTTCAAGCGGGAAGAACTGGTGCGCTTCAGCGATTTCCCTGTCAGTCAGGGCTGGAATTTCACGCTGAGCAACTCTTGAGACCGGCCGCCCGAGAAGAATTCGAGCTGCCTGTACCAGTCTGTGCTTGAACGGTTCAGTCATGGTTGGTATTATTCAGGTAGCCAGTGATGCTTTACGCAGGTGATAGAAAGGGCGTCGTACAGGCCATGAAAAGGAGCGGATTTGGGCGACTATTTGGGTCCCCAACTGGTGGGTGCTGTCGTTTGGATAATCATATCTCTTCAACAATTTATCAGTCATCAATGTGATAACTTCTGCATCCACCTGAGATAAACTGTCCTTCCACCTGGAAAGGGGAGCCGTACTGATGTGCTCGAATTGATCCTCGAACATCGAATTCCCGCCCCACTGCTGACCAGCCCTGGTTGGGTTGATCAATGATGGATTCCAGCTGATATTCAAAAAAATTGCCAGCCTGGACAAATATTCTTCTGGTGACCTGGCCAGGTCCTCAAATCGCACGAACCAATAGCGGTCCTCACCGAAAATTCTTTGGTTATTCATGCCAGCATCCGTAGAACGCGACCAATTGGAAGAAAAGAATTCCGCATTCCAATCGGGGTGTTTCCGGCGATAGGAGGCGAAATTGTCGCGTGGGTCGCGCAGGATGTGAATGCAGCGAGCTTCTGGCCACCATGAGAAAATCTGGTTGGCATAGTACTCGTTGTATGGGGATTTCTCGACCCAATGACTCGTCTCTGGAAGCGAAGCGCCTGCTGTCATGCCATAAGCCAGCACAGCCGCCGATAACAAATCACCCGGGTGGCTGGATCGCGATTTTAACAGTTCTACCATATTGGTTCGAACTACTTCATATGGGATAGTGCTGTAATCTCGGTCGGTGAAGCCGTTCTGGCTTGGATCTGGTTCTGCACGGTTCCAACGGAAGATGTGAATGAGAGTACGCTCCGCCAATTTGATTTGCGCATTAACAGCCTGGTCATCCAGCTGTGGGAGGGTGCGGCGAAAAAACACGGTCTCTTCAGGATAGACGACCAGTTGAGGATGTGAATCGAGTACTGCCCTCAGCAGGCTTGTGCCAGCTTTTGGATGGCCACAAATGAATACTGGGCGATCACGCAGCACATTAGCTTGATCCAGGGTTTCGAGGGACGCAGGTTCGTGGTGAATAAACATGGGATAGGTTCTAGACAATGCATTTTTTTATTATTGGTAGAGAATGTCGAACAGGCGTTTATAAGTCCATATTAAAATCCGCCGGCTGCCAGGAATGCGAAAAAGCCAGCGCTTCCGTTGACTACCTGGGTTTCGGGGCAGGTTCTTTGATAAGGGCAGTCCTGACTCTGAATACTCTACAGCATTCAGATCTATTCCCAATTCCTGTGCTTCTGCCAGGATATCCGGGCTGGCGGTGTTCCCCAGATGGCGAGTGGTGCGTGCGCAGGTGGACAACCGGAGGTATCCCAGGTCGTCCACTGCCTGGTCGAGCTCCAGCATGTGACCCATTAATTTGCCGCTCCATTCTGTGGGAAGGGCCTGGAGAATTATTTCCTTGCGAGCGATGAATTGAAAGTGGTTCGCAGAGCCGATCGCCTCTGAAAATGTCTGGTCTTCAGACTTTGCGATTTCTAGAGATTGGGTGATCTTAAGCACTGTATCCTGGATATCCTTTGTTTCCTGGAGATGGAATTGTGGATCGCGACCGGTGCTTGCTGCCCAGTCCATCTCCCATTCATCGGAAATTCGCCGCTCGAAGCTGACCGTAAATCCAGGCAGCGGGTGTTGAATAATCTGATCCAGGCTGTGGTGAGCATGTAATGCCGCGTTTCTCACCGGTACTCCGCTGACCATACCGACTTTTGGGAAAGCTGCGAGGATTTCCAGGTGCGCCGGCAGCCAGCCTGGATAAAATAATATGTCATCATCGCTGTAGGCGATAATTTCTCCAGGAGCCGTATTAAACAAAATCCGCAATGCTCCGATTTTTCCAATATTCTTATCACTCAAGATCAGGTACTCGACATGACCATTCCGCTGAAGTTCTCGCCAGAAATCCACAACCTGCTGACAGCTGCCATTGTCAAAAACGATCAGATCATATGGCGGTGAGGTGTGCTGAATCAGACTGGCGATGGAAAGAGACAGTACTTTTAGGCGGTCAGCGAAATAACCGGTAAGCTCCGGAATGTATGAAAGCAGGGTTAGTGAAATCCTGGCTGGACGATAATCGGAGACCATTCCTCGGGCCGGGTTGATGCCAATTCGAGCCATAACGGTTAGTCCACTCCACGCCGCATGCGCCGAAATTTACGGGCTAAACCACCACGAAAACCGCGCAGGCTGTTCTTCTCCGGCATCAACCATCTTTCAAATGAGCGCAGGATTCGCAGACGTGTGGGCGGCGCTGTATGCAGGCACCCTTCCCTTAACTGGTGGGTGGCATCCAAAAGCATGTACATATGGGATAGCCCGCCTGCCAGCTCAAGATTCCGCTGGCTTTCAAACTGGTTGTAATGCGGTTTCCCACCCTGCAGGTGACTGTAATCGTGATCTTGATGAATAACCATTACGGAAGGAGTGGCATCGATTACAGGCCAGCGGTAGTTGCGCGCCTGAAAGATCATCCAGTTATCCCACCCAGCCCTTCCGATCGCAAACTCGGGGATTTCGATAAACGCTTCGCGCGGGAAGATAAAATAATCACTGCCCGCCGGGGCGTGGAGCTGACCATTTGCACGAATTTCGTTTTCAAGCTGCTGTTCCCATCCCGATGAGAATTCCAATAAGCTCCTGATTTCTAAATCCCAGCGTTGTCCAATCATGAGAAAGGATTTTTCATCCTCGAAGTTGTTATTATTTCTCAAATTACTTGAGACCGAATTGATTGCTTTCACCAAATCATTCATCAGGATGATATCTGCGTTTACAAAAGCCATATAAGGACTACTGCTGGCCTGTCGAGCGAGCGAAAAGATCGAGCTGACCAACGGGGTACCCGCATTATTCCGCACTACAGGTGCCAGGACATCCAGGCTGAATTCCCTTGCAGCTTCAGCCAGACCAGCTTCTTCTCCTACCAGAAAAACCTCGACCTGCACTCCCAACCTCAGCCAGGACTGAATGGCGTTTCGCTGTATGGTGGCAATATGTGGGTCGGTAAAGGGCTTGGGAGCCGAAAAAACTGTCAGGAGCGGCATCGGTGATTATTGGAGACCACGCTCATCGAACTGGCGGTAATGCTTGGGCTGTACCTGCGCATTGATGTTCATAAGTACCGGCTTGCGTTCAATGAGATCAAGGATCTCCAGCCAGCTGAAATCGAGACGCCCGGGAAAACTGTGGTAGATCTGCCGGATGAGCTCCAGGTCCTCGGGGGTGTCTACCGTCCAACGCAGGTGTCCAAAATCGCGTTCGTGGTTAATATGGATGATATTAAACCTGCTGGGATTCTCATAGAAGAACGGCATGACATGCTCTCGCTGGTGAGGGAGGCTGGCTTCGTTCCAGGCTAGCTCGAGGCTGGCAATTGTGCAGACCTCGGTGTCCAATCCGACCGGGTAAGTACGTCCCCAGGGAGGCGGCAGGCGGTTGGCGGAAAAGCCTGACGTGGCTTGCCCAGGGTATGCTTGCATAAAATCTGTTAATGCATGAACAGTCTTATCGATCACATTTGAATCTATCACCGGGCAATCGGCCGTGATGCGGACGATGATTTGCGCTTGATAGATACGGGCTGCCTGGTAATAACGGTCCAGGACATCAAACTGGCTGCCGCGGTAAATGGGGTAGCCTTCAATCTCACACAATTCAGCGATCGCGTCATCACTTGGATCAGTTGTTGTAGCTACCACGATGGAGTTGATACTCTCGGCCAGTTTGGTCCGTTCGACAACTCGCGTGAGCATGGGTTTTCCCGTAATATCTAAGAGCACTTTCCCTGGCAGGCGGCTTGAATTCAGACGGGCCTGGATGATGGCAACGA
>Ga0209254_10000885_pt1 | contig 26213 bp, 23 predicted proteins | sample FrelakmetDIP11DI_FD_187148 | JGI IMG/M metagenome (GOLD analysis project Ga0209254, IMG submission 187148) | Freshwater lake sediment microbial communities from the University of Notre Dame, USA, for methane emissions studies - DIP11 DI (SPAdes)... | ecosystem: Environmental > Aquatic >...
CTTCCTTCGTCCCGGCCAACAGCCGCAACAGCACTTTGGTGCCTTGGCTCGTGATGCCCCACGCGGCCAGTACAGCCTCGCGCGGTTGCCCGAGATGCAGTCGTTCGGCGATGCCATCGACGAACAGATACACCACGTCGTGTTCAGCCAGATCCCGACCCGCGAAGCTCGGGTAGTCCTGCCACAAGCGTTCAGTCACGATCGGCACTGCGCGTAATACTCGCGGCCAAGCTGCTCCTGCACTTCACCTTCGGGCGCCTCTTCGATGATCAACTGTGCCGTCAACTTCACCAGATCACTGCGCTCCGTTTTAGCCTCGACTAAGACTTCACCGAAGCGGCGATAGCCAAATCGCCAACCGGACTTTGCGCGTCGATACCGATCGTCGTACGTGCCGAAGACCAGCGTCGTTGTGCCGCTGGCGTCCTTGAGGATTTCTGAATGTGCGAGCGCGCCCGCACGGTCTGCTTGCCGACGACGATCGAGACCGGAAAGCCGACGTGCGTGGCCGCCGAAAATCTCTGCATCGCACGCTGCCACAGTTCGTAGATCGCGTCGCGACCTTCGACCTTGGTCTCGCCGCCGCATCCTTCGTCCACAGCGACAACCACGTTGCGCCGTCGTGACGCACCACTGCGTCGCCCTAGCCCGCATTTCTCACACTATGCCTTGATCGGGATCTAACCGGGTGGATTGTGATGGTTTGTGGTGCGCGCAGGCCGCGGATTTGGATGTGGTCTTGTGTCTGTGACTGTTGCGTAGAGAATTTGGCGGCGTTGCTAACGATTCTGCTGCGTTTGCCTGGGTGCATGTGTGTCGACGCCTCCCGCACGGCAGGATGGATCGGTGCTGGCTCTCCTGGATCAGATGCGCAGCGGTAGATCGTGCAATCGGCGGACAGCGGCGATGAATACATCGCGATAGGGATATGCCGTCGGCAGCGACACCCACAGCTTGCGGGCGGTGATACGGATGCGCGCACCGATCTTCAGCAGTTTCTTACGCAAGGTGTGGCACTGCGCTTTGGCAAACACCGTGCCCTGTAATGCCAGCCGGCGCAGCGCCTGGATCTTCTTGTACCGATCCTCGCTCGCGGTCGACAGTTCCAAGCGGTTCAGCGTGCTCTTGCCTGCCAGTGCGCAACCGCGATCGACACTGCGGCGACGGCCCGTCCCCGCGACATCGACTGCACCCACCACCGCCGCCAACACCGGATCACGCCGCAGCGCATCGTGATCGTTCAGATCCTCATAACCCAGCGCCAGACCCAGTACCCGTTGGCCGGCCAAATGCTGCACCGGGAGCTCAACAAAGCGTGCATCACGGCTATCTATGAAGCACTCGGCGAATCGTTCCAGCAGCTTGATCCGCTTTTCGACCGCGCCCAGCAGCAACACGCCACCGTTACTGGTGATCATGCCACCATCGAACTTCGCCACCATCTCGCGTCGTCCGATGCTCCCAAACGACATTTGTTCCGGTATACACTCTGTCATGAAGGCTCGTCCTCTCGCGCGGCTCAAAGTTATTGTTAGCGCACTACTTATCGCACGAAGGACGGCCTTCACTCAACTGCTCTTTGAGAAATCCGGGCTAGAGATTGACGTTTGGAGTCGCACAACGACTTCGGATAGTCACTGCGACTTCGTGCAAGAGCCGTTGCGCAGACAGATTTACGCTGGCGCGGACATACGCCACCCCGCTGCGCGCGTCAGCAATATGTTGATCTGATCGGCGTTCAGCGGCGTAGCGGAGGTCCCTGCAGGGGCTCGTGCAATGCGCGAACGGTAGCGAACGCACCGGCGCGACGTGACGCCGATCCCTGCGGCCCCCAGGCCACTCATGAACCCGTCTTGGCATTCCTGCGGTGGGGCGCGGCCGAAAGACAAACAACAAACGGTACACGCCGATCGACGAAAACGTGAATGGCGCGCCAATCCGCAGCGGATTTGACAATCAGAGACGCTTCACTCGCAGAACAAGGTGCACCAGAGTCGCGCTTGCTCGTGGATCAGTCGAAGTAACATGGCCGCAGCGGTTCGCACCGATGCGCCCAAAGCAGATGCACATCGTCCGCAAGCGTACGCCCCAATGACAGGTCCGGCAGTGCATCGGGCGGAAAAAATCGCGCCGCCGTGGTCTCGATACTCGCAGCCTCGGCCCCACCAATCAGCTCGCACACGAACAGCAGCTTGTAGACGTGCTCGAGCCGCGCCGGCGTGTATGGATGCAACGATCGGTCTTTGATCGCCGCGAGTTTGACCGCGAACACCTGATAGCCGGACTCCTCTAGTACCTCACGCTCGCACGCAAGCTTAGGACTCTCCTGTTCGTCCGCCCAGCCGCCGGGCAGCGCCCAGTGGCCATCGCTTGCCTCCTGCACCAACAGCACATGACCATCGTCGCGGAATACACCCGCGCGAACGTCCACCTTCGGCGTCGCGTAACCCTGCTCCGGGAGAAAGATCCCGACGATCGCCTCGAGGGGCGCGCCGGATAGATCCGCGAGCATCGCGTGAGCGATCGTCGACAGCTCGTCGAACCGTTCGCGGTCGTATCGATCACGTGTGTACGTCCGGCCGATCTGCGCAATCGCACGCAACCGGCGCGCGCGATCCAGCCACGCACGGGCATCGATGGACATCAGCTACCGCTGACCTCGTCCCTGACGAGTGCCTGAACCAGTGCAAGCCGCTCAATCGTCGCCAATGCCGCGGGCTGCTCCGCGCTGATATTGCGGATGATCACGTCCGTATATCCCATTGCCCCCAGTTCGGCGATCCGTTGCGCAACCTGATCGACATCTCCGATCAGCAACGCATCTTCCGAAAAACCGCGATAACCGCTACGCAGATAGCGCGCCATCGTCCGGCGCGCTTCGTCCACAGACGCACCGACGTAAGTATCGCGGCGGATCGCGATGGTCGACGGCACACGACCATAACGCAAACACGCTTCGCGATATTCATCGATGCGCCGGCGCGCAGTGTCGAAATCCATGCCGGGGTCGGCGAGCCACGCATCACCGAGTCGCGCGGCTCGATCGATGGCGACTTTCGCCGACGCGCCGATCCAAACCTCGATGGGCTCCGGCGGCAACGGCGCGATACGGCTCTTATGCAGCCGCCAGCGACCATCGACCGTGACACTTTCACCACGCCACAGTGCACGAATCGTCGCCAACGACTCCTCGAACATCGATGGCCGCAGGCGAATATCAACACCCATGCCGCTGCTCTGGCGCTCATCGCCGCCGATGCCGCATTGCATGATGAAGGGTCCGCGGTTGATGCACGCTAGCGTCGCCGTCTGTTCCGCCACCAGCACCGGATTCCACAGCGGCAACAGATACAGCGCACCTGCAGGCCGATTGCCCCACTCCGCGAGCAACCGGCCGAGCATCGGAGAATTCTGGTAATACGGGCGGGCAGTGACGTGATGATCGCCGACGAACAGCGACGCGAGTCCCGCGTCCCGCGCCGCCTGAGTTTGTTCAATCATAAAACGAGCCCCAACGCGTACGTCGGCAACATCGAACGCGCTGGTGACCGAGATACCAATCTTCAATGCGGCTACTCCGGGATATTCATCGCGCTGACAGGTAAATAGCAGATCCATTCCGCGAAGGAAACGTCTTCTGCACGCGGCGCGCGCGACGCGATCAAGCCGCATCAACGGGTCCGCTGAGTCGCGCCTCGCAGCAGGTCGGTCGATGGCGTCGATCGTAGCCGGTGGGCAATCAGCCGATCGGCGTGCATCAGGAATTCACCGCTCACCGCCGACCCTTCGAGCAGACACGGCAACCACAACAGATCGTCCTCCCACATCTGCGTATACGGGATCGCGTCGAGCGGACACCAGAACGGCGCGGCTTCGGCGGTTTCGTGCGGTTCCCCCAGGCAGTCGCCCGCCTTGAACGCGTACCCCAGCATGCTGCTGCCATCGGTGTCTTGAAAGCGCAATTCCGCCAGCGGCGTCACGTCGAGCGCACGCACACCGACCTCCTCTTCGATCTCGCGCAATGCACACTGTAGCGGCGTCTCGCCGGATTCAACCATACCGCCCGGACCGTTGATCTTGCCCGCACCATGGCCGCGCTTCTTTCGGATCAGCAGCACCTCACCGCGTCGCACGACGAACATCAGCGTCGCAAACCGGTCAGGTTGCCAGTGTTCAAAATCAACCGCATCGAGAGACGCGATGACAACACCTCCTGTCTGCGTGATCTTTTTATCGTGCAGCAACCGCCCGACGACTGTTTCGCGCGGATAGTAGCCGAGTCGTTGGTAATAGCGCGCCAGCGAGCGATTCGTCGCGACGCAATCGAGGCGCAGCCACCCGGCCGCACGATGCGTGGCAATACCTTCGGCCCCTGCAAGGATCCGCTCGCCGAGCCTTTCGCCGATCCGACTGCGCGCAACAACGAGCTTGCTCAAGTACAGCGCGCTGTCCGCAGGCCGACCCATCCAGATCGGATCGGCCTCCGCCCGCAACACGACCCCGCCAACAATCCGACCAGCCTCCTTTACGACCAGCAGTTCCCCTCGGGCCTGGGCGTCGACAATCATTGTGCGCTGCGCGGCCATTGCGCCGGGTCGCCACTGTTCGATACCGCGATCGACCATCCACTGCGCTGCATCTTCGAGCAACGCGACAAATGCATCGACGTCATCGACGCCGGCGGGTATCAAGTACATGGCGGCGCGGGCAATTCGTCTGCCTCGAATTGGATACTCGTGGACTCTAGGAAGGCTTGCTCGCGGCGTAGCGCGATTCGAGCGCCCGATACAGTTCGTCGGAGAACGAACTGGATGCAGTGTCGAGCACCCCAACGAGTTCGAAGAGGTGCTCGTTGTCTTCGCGCCCCTGCCAGACCTTGATGTAGTGGCCCGATTGATAGCCGTTCGCCTGACGAAATACGTTCAGGATGTTTTTGCCGACATAAATCCGATACAGCTCATCAAGATCGATCGGCAGCGCCGCCATGACGTCGACAAATGCCGCAACCGGAAAGCCGCGCTGCGCGAGGGTCTGACCGGCCAATTCCTCGACGGCTTCGCGGAAGTCCGGCACCTGCGCGCTTGAATCGCGCTCGCCGAATGCAGCGACGATGCCCGGGTCCACCCGGTCGGCTTCAATCGACCCTTCGCGAATCAACTCGGACAATCCGAAATGCCAGATGTCGACGATCTCGAGTTTCACCTGCTCGAGATCGGCGCGCTGATGTTTCCACCACTTCCAGCCAAAGTGATCGAGCAGTTCGGCGCACTCGACCCAGATGGCGCGGTAGTAACGGTGTTCCTGGGTGCGCCACTGCGCGTGCACGTTCGCGTTCAGTGCATCCTGCAGCCGCGCCATCGCAGCCAGTTGTTGCGCGACCTTGTGTTGTACCAGCGCCATCGATCAGGTCGTCTGCAGGAACTCGACCCAGTTGCCGTCCGGATCTTCGACGATCGCGATCCGGATGCCAGGGCGGATTTCGCGCTCGGGCACCACGACCTTACGGCCGGCCTTCGCGCACGCGGCGACGAGTTCGGCAATGTTCGACACGGAGATCGTCCAGTAGCGATAGCCAGTCGCGCCAGCGATTCCACCCGGCGGCGCAACCGCCGGCGGCGCTTTCTCGGGAACGACGATTTTGATCAGGCTGTCGCCGCACAGCAGTCGATGCATCGTGCCGCCGCCAGGCATCGGCATGTCGCCTTCGTGTTTGAAGCCGAGCACGTCCTTGTAGAATGCGATCGCGGCCGGTCCATTCCTGACGACGATGCCCAGATCGATGGCGGCCTTGGTGAGTTTCACTGCCACGTGCGTCCCCTGTATCTCTGATTGCGGTGTTGCATTATGTTGCTTTCTATTCCCAAACAACCAGCAAACGGGAGTTTCAGTGGCCGGCGGCCCCATCACAGCGATGATCATGCACCCCGTGGTGAAGGAAGAGTTGCTGCGTGAGGCACATCTGCAGCGCCTGGAACGTTCGTGTCGGCTCGTCGACCCGACACCGTTTCGTAATTTCGAGGGCTTCGGCGAGCAGTCGGCGCGCATCCAGGTATTGATCACCAGCTGGGGCTGTCCACGCATCGATCGTACGGTGGTGGCGAGTCTGCCTGGTCTGAAGTTGATCGCGCATCTGGCCGGTAGCGTAAAGGGCTTCATCGACGAAACGGTGTGGCGGACGGGGATTCAGATCACCAACGCCGTCGCCGCGAATGCAGTGCCGGTCGCGGAGTACACGCTGGCGGCGATCCTCTTCTCGAACAAGCAGGTATTGAAGCTCGCGGAGTTCTACCGTAAACATCATGAAAACCGCGCGCCGTGGAACAAAGAAGCGCCCGATGTCGGCAACTATCGCAAGACCGTCGGCATCATCGGCGCTTCGCATGTGGGTCGGAAGCTGCTCGAACTGCTGCGCCCATTCGACATGAAGGTGCTGCTGTACGATCCCTTTATCACACCGCTACAAGGTCGTGAGCTCGGCGCGCACAAGGTCGGCTTGTCGGAGCTGCTATCGAATTCGGACGTCGTCTCGACTCATGTGCCGTTGCTGCCCGAGACACGTCATATGCTCGGCGCGCGCGAGTTTGCGTTGATGAAGGATGGCGCCACATTCATCAACACCGCGCGCGGCGCGGTCATTGATCAACAGGCACTCGAAGCCGAATTGATCAGCGGCCGCCTGAATGCCGTGCTAGATACCACCGAGCCCGAGGTACTGCCGGCCGAATCGCCGCTGTACCAACTTTCCAACGTGCTGCTGACACCGCACATTGCGGGATCGCTGGGCACCGAGACACAGCGTCTGGCCGATTACGTGATCGATGAGGTCGAACGATTTGCCCGCGGCCAAGCGTTAAAACACCGGGTCCGCTACGACGAATTGGCGCGATTGGCATAAACGATTGCCAGACACTGTTAACCTTTCATCAAAATAGAGGCTGGGAGACTTATCGATGGACCTGACATTCGGCAGCGAGTACGAACAGTTTCGCAGCGAAGTGCGCGCCTTTATCGACACACATCACGACGCAACACCCGGCAGCCAGGGCATGCGCTCCGACAAGAGCCGCGCCTGGCAAAAACTGCTGATCGAACGCGGCTACACCGCGCGCACGATTCCGCGGGACTACGGCGGCTTCGGCGGCGCACCCGATATCCTCAAATCGCGGATCATTGCTGAAGAGTTCGCGGCGGCGCAGGTCCCATCGGGACTCGGCGGTCAAGGCATCTCGATGCTGGTGCCGACGCTGCTGGAGATGGGCACCGAAGAACAGAAACGCGAGTTCATCGCGCCGACACTGCGCGGCGAGATGGTGTGGTGCCAGGGTTATTCCGAACCCAATGCCGGTAGCGATCTGGCGAGTTTGCGTACCCGCGCCGTGCTCGATGGCGACGAATGGGTCGTTAACGGCCAGAAAATATGGACCAGCACCGCTCAATACGCAGACTGGATTTTCTGCCTGGTGCGTACCGAGCCGAATGCGCCGAAGCACCAGGGCATCAGCTTTCTGCTGTTTTCGATGAAGACCCCTGGGATCGAGGTGCGGCCGCTGAAAACGATGACGGGGGATGCGACCTTCAACGAGGTGTTCTTCACCGATGTCCGCGTGCCGAAAGGACAGATCGTCGGGCGCCGCGGCGAGGGCTGGCTCGTCGCCAACTCGATCCTGCGCCACGAACGCGGTTCGCTCGGTGATCCGAACATCATGCTGACGCGCCTCAATGCACTGACTCAGATGATGCAAACGGAAACGATCGATGGACGTCGCCTGATCGATGAGCCGGTGTTTCGCGATCGGCTGATGCGGATTCAGGGCGCGGTGATGGCGATGCGGTTCAATGATCTGCGACTGTTGTCGGCAAAGCTGAACAACAAAAACGCGAACCTGGCAGGCATGGTGGTGAAACTGCAAGGGACCGAATTGCGGCATGAACTCGAAGGGCTCGCGATTGACGTGCTCGGCGAGGTTGGCGTGCTGTATGGCGACGCGCCGTATCTCAAGGACCACGGCGAGTGGCAGTACGACTACATGTTCTACCTGGGACTGATCATTGGCGGCGGCACGTCGCAGATTCAGAAAAACATCATCAGCGAACGGGGCCTGGGCATGCCGAAGGAACCCAAGATGACGAAGGACGCCTGACCATGGAATTCGGCCTCTCGCAAGAACAGGAATTTCTGAACGACACGCTGACGCGGTTTCTGACCGAACACGCGGGGTTACCCCGTGCGCGAAAATTCGCGGACGGCGGTGAGCATCGCGCGCAGAATCTTTGGCGCGGACTGATTGAACTCGGCGTGCCCGGATTGTGTATTGCCGAAGCGCACGGCGGGGTCGGTCTGTCGACACTCGACGCCGCCACTGCGGCGCAGGCATTGGGTAACGCGATCGCACCGGTGCCGTTTATTGCGACCGCGGTGCTGGTGCCGAGAGCGATCGCACGCGCGGGTACGGCGGACCAGCAAGCCGAGTGGCTGCCGCGTCTCGCTGCAGGCGAAATCATCGCCGGCGCCGCGATTTCCGAAGCCGGCAGCGGCGCGCGCGAAGGTGCCACGGTGACCGTTCAGTCGGGCCGCTTGTCCGGTAAGGCGCTGTTCGTGATCGATTTCGAGGCCGATGTCTATCTTGTCGCCGACGCGACGCGACGGTTGTACCTGATCGACGCCAGCGCGAAGGGTCTGACCCGGCGGCCGTTGACCACCATCGACAAAACGCGTCCGATCGGCGAACTGGTGTTCGACGGCGCCACCGCGCAGTTGTTGCCGGGCAGCGAAGATCCGGCGGTACTTGCCGATCTGCTCGATACCGGTCGGGTGTTGCTCGCATCCGACACGCTGGGCGCGGCCCGGAACATGCTGAACCAAGCCGTCACCTATTCACTGGCACGCGAACAATTCGGTCGCCCGATCGGCTCGTTTCAGGCCGTCAAACACATGTGCGCCGAAATGGCGGCGGGTCTCGAGCCTTGCCAGGCACTGGTCTGGTATGCGGCTCACGCGGTCGACTCGATCCCCGGCGAAGCGCGGCTTACCGCGTGTCATGCCAAAGCACACATCGCCGAAGTCGGCAAGTTCGTAGCCAAAACCGCGACCGAAGTGCACGGCGGTATGGGGTTCACCGACCTGCTGGGCCTGCACTATTGGTTCAAGCGGATCGGTCTGAATCGGCAGCTGCTCGGCAGCCCCGAGCGACTGCGCGAAGAAGCCGCGCGCCTGCAGAATCTGATCGAGTGATCCAAGTCCCATCGACATCCGAGCGGTGCCGCCCTTGCATTGAAATACCCCGCGACGCCCCCACGATGGGCAGACCGATCAATTTTGCAGGCTCGCACACATGACTGAAACGGTACCCGCGCTTCCGGTACTTCCGGTACTTCCGCTGAAGAACACTGTGGTGTTCCCGGAACTGGTGGTGCCGCTCGCCGTCGGGCGGGCGAAGTCGCTGGCAGCGGTCAAAGCAGCGTCAGAGCACGGCCAGCAATTGCTGACGGTCGCGCAGCGCGACGACGAACAGGATGCACCGGATCGTTCCGGCGTACACGACATCGGCACGCTGGTGACGATCAAGCGTGTCGAGCGCCGGGAAGGCGGCGCCAATGTGATTGTGCAAGGCATTCAACGGGTCCGCATTCTCGAGCAAGTCGACAACGACACGCATCTGCTCGTGAGCTACCAGCCGCTCGCCAATCTCGTTATCGACGAACACGACCCCGACGGCCCGCGTATTGACGCGTTGGTTAGAGAAAACCTCGAACTCGCACGTAACATCGCGCAGCTGTTCGACGTCGAGAACGGCCTGCAGGTTTTCCAGCAATTGATCGGCTCGATCGCCGATCCGATCGTGCAGATGTACCGCATGGCGTCGCTCGCCAACCAGACCGTCGAGAAGGAACAGGAGGTGCTCGCGGCTCCCACGACGCTGGCGCTGATGGAAAAGGTCCACGACATCCTGCTGCACGAAAAAAACGTCAACGAGGTGCGTCGCGAAATTGCCGAAACCGCGAAGCACGACATCGACAAACAACAGCGCGAACACCTGCTGCGCCAGCAGAAACGCGCCATTGAACAAGCGTTGGGCGAAGAAGGCGGTGGCAGCGAAGAAACCGCCGAGCTTCGCGAGCAGCTTGCCAAAGCCAATCTATCCGAAGCGGTTCGGAAGGAAGTCGACCGGGAACTAAAACGCCTCGGCCGGATGTCGGAAAACGCCGCCGACTACCAAGTCGCGCGCAGCTACCTCGAATTGATCGCCGAGTTGCCGTGGAACAAACGTACTGAGGATGCGCTCGATCTCCCGCATGCCCAGGAAGTGCTCGACGCAGACCATTACGGGCTCGAAGACGTCAAGGATCGGATCCTCGAAAGTCTCGCGGTCATGCAACTGAATACCGAAGCCAAAGCGCCGATCATCTGTCTCGTGGGTCCACCGGGCGTCGGCAAGACCTCACTCGGCCAATCGATCGCGCGCGCGATGGGTCGCAAATTCGAACGGCTGTCCCTCGGCGGTCTGCACGACGAAGCCGAGTTGCGCGGCCATCGCCGCACGTATATTGGTGCGATGCCCGGTCGCATCATCCAAGCGGTGCGCCGCGCCGGCGTCAGCAATCCGTTGTTGATGCTCGATGAGATCGACAAGCTCGGCCGCGATTTTCGCGGTGACCCGGCCGCGGCGCTGATGGAAATTCTCGATCCGGCGCAAAACAAAGAGTTTCGCGACAACTACTTGAATCTACCGTTCGATCTGTCGAAGGTGTTCTTCATCACTACTGCAAATACCCTCGAGGGTATCCCGCGGCCATTGCTCGACCGCATGGAAGTGATGGACCTGACCGGTTATAGCGATCGCGAAAAAGCGGAAATCGCGCGCCGCTATCTGATCCCTCGCCAGCGGGCGGAAACCGGCCTTGCGGAAGGTCAGCTCGACATCCCCGACGACGTGTTGACGTTGATCATCCGGCGTTACACACGCGAAGCCGGGGTACGGGAACTCGAGCGCGTCATTGGTCGGCTCGCCCGTAAACGTGCACGTCAGGTACTCGAACGCCACAACGGCGCAGAGCTGGCAGCTATTACCGCGGATCGACTGACGACATTGGTCGGCCCGATGCGCTTCCAGTCGGACAAAGGCCGCGAAACGTTGCCGGCCGGTGTAGCCGCCGGATTGGCATGGACCGAGGCCGGCGGTGACGTGCTTTACATCGAAGCGATCCTGACGCACCGCGATGAACGCGTGATGTTGACCGGGCAGCTCGGCAACGTGATGCAGGAGTCGGCCAAGGCCGCCCGCAGCTACATCTGGTCCGCCGCGGAAAAACTAGGCATCGATCGTAAACGTATCGAAAAGCGCGGCGTGCACATTCACGTGCCCGCGGGTGCGGTACCCAAGGACGGGCCGTCGGCCGGCATCACGATGGCGACGGCACTGGTCTCCGCATATAGCGAACAGCCGATCCGTCCGCAGCTTGCCATGACCGGAGAAATCACGCTGTCGGGACTCGTGTTGCCGGTGGGTGGCATCAAGGAAAAGGTGCTCGCCGCGCATCGCGCCGGCATGCGGCATCTGATTCTGCCAAAGGACAACGAAGCCGACCTCGACAAGTTGCCCGAGAGCGTCCGCAAGGATCTGACGATCACGCTCGTCGAACGGCTCGAGGAAGTCATCGAGGTTGCGATACCGGGACTGCACAGATCCCTTCGTGACAACAAAGACAAAGATGACAAAATCAAAAGGGTCGCCAAAGCAGTCGTCTGAGTGGCTCAGGCGACCCTACGCGATAGCGCCATGTGACCGGATCGGCGCCGCTGTGTAGAACTGTTGGGGCGCACCGATGAAGCTCGCTGAGCTTGCCCGCACACGACTTCGGCTGCACCCAACAGCGTGGCGCGGCGCCAGCGCCGCGTTGCGCTTCGTCGGCTGGTCAATTGCCGTGGTGGTCTCGCTCGACTTGGCGTTCCGCCATTTTGCGTGGGAACGTGCGCTGGGCGTCGGGGTCGGCATCTCGGTCGCAATTCTTGTTGCATTGCTCGGTCTTGCGTTGGTACGCCTGGTGCGCCGCGGTCCGCTCCACTTCTGGTGGGGGCTGTTGCTGACCACCGCCACGCTTGCGATCACCTACGCGGCCGTCGTGTCGCCGCAGGGATTCGCCGCATTGCTGGCCGCGGTGCTCGGCTCGACGATTGCGCTCGGGGGTGGATTCGCAATGCTGCGCAGCCATGGCTTCACATGGCCGCGCGCCATTGCCGCAGGTGCCGGAGGCATCGGCCTGGCAATGCTTGCCATCGCGCTGCTGCTGCCGGGCTGGACCGTACATCGGTCCAAAACCTGGCAACCGCAGCACGTCGCCGCCCTCGATGTACCGAATCCCGGCCTGCCCGGCCCGCTGCCGATTCATACGCTGACCTATGGCAGCGGCTCGGACCTACATCGAACCGAATACGGAGCCGATGCCGATCTGAAAACCGAACCGGTCGACGGATCACACCTGATCGAAGGCTGGTCCGGACCCGCGGGTTGGGCGCGCACCCGATACTGGGGATTCGACGCAAAACACCTGCCGCGGCAAGGACGTATCTGGTTCCCCGAAGGTTCCGGGCCTTTCCCGCTTGTGCTGATGGTGCACGGCAACCACAACATGGAAGAGTTCTCCGACGCGGGCTATGCCTACCTCGGGGAACTGTTTGCGAGCCGCGGCAGCATCGCGGTATCCGTGGACGAAAACTTCCTCAACAGCTCCTTCGCGGATCTGTTGGGAGGCTTCGATGGCGGTCTGAAAAAAGAGAATGACGCACGCGGCTGGCTGCTGCTGGAACACCTGCGCTTGTGGCGCGAATGGAACCAGACGCCGGACCACCCATTTCATCGCAAAGTGGACCTCGATCGGGTCGTCCTGATCGGCCACTCGCGCGGGGGCGAGGCCGTTGCGATTGCGGCGCTGTTCAATCGGCTGCCGTTTTATCCTGACGACGCGCGCGTGGCATTCGACTATGGATTCGGGTTGCGCGGCGTGATTGCCATCGCCCCCTCGGACGCCCAATACTCACCTCGCGGTCGCCCGACCGTGTTCCGCGATCTGAGCTATCTGGTCATCCATGGCGGCAACGACGGCGACGTTCAGTCGTACATGGGCTCGGCCCAGTATTCACGCATCAAATTCGATTCGTGCAAAGACTGCTTCAAAGCGGGTTTTTATCTGATTGGCGCCAACCACGGGCAGTTCAACACCGATTGGGGTCGCGACGATCTCGGCGACGCATGGGGTCGGATGCTGAATCTCGCACCGATCATGGACCCGTCAGCGCAACGAAACGCCGCCGAAGTATTGTTCGGGGCGTTCCTCGAGGTCGTGTTCAACGGTCGCGATGAATACCGAGACTTCCTGGCGAATCCTGCAACCGGACTCGCCTGGCTTGGCCCTGAAACAGAGTTCGTCAATCAATACTCAGCCGCCGGTAACACATCGATTGCCAACTTCGAGGAAGACGACGACGTAACGACGGGATCGGCACCCGGCGTGCGCATCAGCGGCATCGAACTGGCGCGCTGGAGCGAGAATGAGATCCCGCTGAAGTGGGAAGATCTCGATTCGGCGGCCGCATTGATCGCTTGGAATCGCGCCGACAACAAGCCTGTTCCCGAGCTGCGCATCGAACTCGACGGTCCTCGCGCCGGCGCAGGTCAATTGAATTTCAGTCTCGCGATGTCGGATACGAGCCCGCTCGACGAGGACGCCGAATGGACCACGCCGGACTCGATCGATTTTCACATCGTGCTGACCGATCACGACGGCCACGAATCGGCAGTCGCACTATCGAGCGTGCAGTCGTTGTACGCACCGATCAGTGTCTCGACGCGCAAGCTCGCGTTGCTCGACCCGGTCGATCCCAGTGAGCCGGTATTCCAACGCTATTCGATCCCGTTGGTTCATTTCGAGGGTTTTGATCCGGCGATTCTCGCCGCGATCACGTTACGTTTCGACGTCACTTCCGCCGGTGCGTTGTACGTCGACGACGTCGCGCTGGCGCCTGCCGAATCGGGTGCGGTCGGCGCTACCGACTGACCGGCAGTCCGGCCCAGAACTGGGTGACCCCGTCGAGGAACATCTGTACCGCGAGCAGCACCAACAGCATGCCCATCAGCCGTTCGAGCGCGCGCACGCCGCGGTCCCCGAGTGCCTTCATCAACCAGGGCGAACACGCAAGGATCAGTGTGGTCGCGATCCACGCCAACACCAGCGCCGTACACCATTGCCAGATTTTATCGGGCTGCGACGACGACTGCAGCAACAGGATCGCAATCGTCGACGGACCCGCCACTAACGGCATCGCGAGGGGGACGATGAAAGGGTCGGCTACGTCTTCGTCATCGCTGCCGGACGGTCTGGGGAAAATCATCCGCAGCGCAATGATGAACAGTAGAATACCGCCGGACAGACTCAAAGTCGGTTGCGTCAGGCCGAGGAACTTCATCACCGGATTGCCGGCGAACAGAAACACCAACAGGATCACCAGAGCGATGATCAGTTCGCGGGCGACGATCTTGGACCGGGTACGCGGATCGAAGCGCGACAGCACCGCATTGAAAATCGGGATGTTGCCCAGCGGATCCATGACGAAGAACAGCGTCACGGCAACGGCGAGTATTTCGGGGTAGTTCATGGCCGGCGTAAGGATCGGGTTTGCGTTTTGGTTGCCGGAACTTCCCGGTGTTGCTTGACGAGAGATCGAGACATTATCGGGCGAGCGATTCGACAACTGCTTCAAACGCGGCTACCCGCGGTTCAAGACGTTCGATGGTGCTGCGCCAGAACGCCGGTCCTTCCAAAGCTACATCGAGGTGTCGACGGGCCAACTGTTCCGCGGTCATGCGTCCGGTGTCGCGCAACAGCGCCACGTAGCGGTCAAAAAAGTCCGGACCCGCGGTCGAGCGGCGCAGATACACGCCCATGCTGAACAGATAACCGAACAAATACGGGAAGTTGTAAAACGACAGTCCCGAGATGAAGAAGTGCAGCTTCGACGCCCAGAACATCGGATCCGGCTCGGCGCACGCATCACCGTACCATTCCTGCCACGCCTGGGACATCAGCGCTTCGAGTTCCACCGGACGCAGCGGGCGCTCGTCGCGTTTTTCGTAGAACGCTTTTTCAAAACTGAACCGCGCCGGAATATTCAGCATGAATGCGGTAATCGCAGTCATCTCTTCCCACATGATCCGGAAGCGTTCCTGTGGATTTTCAGCGCGCGCCAGGAGCGCGTCGCGCACTGCCGTCTCACCAAACGTGCTGGCGGTCTCCGCCAACGACATACCATAGGTGCGCTGGCTATCCGGCAGATCACGCATCACCCACGAGTGAAACGCATGCCCCAGTTCATGCGCCAGGGTGATGACGTCCGCTGTTGATCCTTGATACGTCATGTACACGCGCGGCGTGCGCGACTTCTCGAATCCTGTGCAATACGCGCCGGGTCGTTTGCGCGAGCTGACGGTACCTTCGATCCAGGATTTTTCGCGCATCATCCGCACAAAGTCGCCCAGCTTGGGATCGATACCGGCATACGCGTCGGCGATCAGTTCCATGGCGGCAGGGAATTCGATCGGTCGCTCCGGCCCCAACTGCGGCGCTGGGGCGCGCATATCCCATGGCCCGATCTTCTCCCGGCCGGTTGCTCGCGCCATCGCGAGGGCGGCACGACGCGACAGTGGGCGAGCTTCCACGGTGACTTCGAGCAGCGAATCCAGCGTCTGCCGGTTCAGCCGATTCATGTGCACCGGTGCGTCGAGGAAATGCACAGCGCGCACCTTCGAGCGTTTTCGATTCAGCTCCAGTCGCCAGCCGGCGATCGCATTGATCGCTGCCGCGCATGATTCCTCGTGCGTCTTCCAAGCCGCGTTGATGCCATGCCACGCCGCTTTGCGCGTGCGCTCTTCAGCTTTCTGCAGAAGACCGCCCGCTTCGGCCATACCTATCGTCTCGAGTTCGTTGCCGACCTGTACCTGGCAGGTCATCGTCGACGATAGCTGGCTGTACATGCGTCCCCACGCATGAATGCCGTCCTGTGCCAGACCGCTGACCAGATTCTCTTCGGCGAGGCCCAACAATTCGTGGCGTCGCTCACGGCCATGCCGCGCAATGAACGCCGACGGTGCAACCGTCGGATCGGCCAGATACGCCTCGACGATCTGGTCAGAAACCAGATCGAGATATTCGGACCACGGTTCGAGCAGCTCGCCATAACGTTTCTGGTATTTCTGCAGCCGGCCCTGCAGTACCTGCGCCGCTTCGTCCTGCGCATCGACCGACAGCAGACAGTTCGCAAATGTCAGCGGATTGCTGAGCAACGGTCCCGCCTGCTCGCTGAGCCGAAACACCTGTTGTGCCGCTGCGAGACTCGGTGCGGCGGCAACGGCATCAAGATCGGGCGCGTGCGGCAGCGCCCCGACCAACGTCGGGTTCAGCGCTTCGATCTTATCGAGCAGTTCGTCGAGTGCGCGCAGGTCAGCGGCCAACTCGGTCGAGTCCGGACCCGGATACTCACTGCGCAGATCCCAGCTCGGTCCTTGGACTTTGACTTCATCAGACGTTCGATTCATCGGTCTAGCACACCTCTGCGCGGCAGACGTCCACGCGCATTTCTCAATGGCTCATTCGACGCGTTGCGAGTCGGTGCGGGAGCAGCTAACGTCACTACCCGCATTCAGTTCAGGCACAGTCCATGAAGGCCGCAGTCTACTACGAAGCCGGCGCACCCCAAGTATTCCGCTATGAAGACGTCGCCGATCCGGAGTGCGCAACTAACGGCATCGTCATCGACGTACAAGCCGTCAGTATCGAAGGCGGCGATGTATTGAACCGCGCTGGCGGTGCATTGATCACCAACCCCCATGTCGTCGGCTATCAGGCGGCCGGCGTCGTCAGGGAAGTGGGCCGCGACGTCATCGGCTTCAAAATCGGCGATCACGCCGTCACGGTGGGAGCGTTCGGCAGCCACGCGGCGCGCCGCGCGGTTCCCGAAGTGACGGCATGGCGGGTGCCGAGCGGACTCGACGTCGTACTCGCGGCTTGTGTACCCATTCCGTTCGGTACCGCAGCGGATTGTCTGTTCGAGTTCGGCCGTCTGCAGCGCGGTGAATCCGTGTTGATCCAGGGCGGTGCCGGTGGTGTTGGCCTCGCTGCCATTCAGCTGGCGAAGCGCGCCGGCGCGCGCGTTTACGCGACCGCATCGAGCGATGCCAAGCTCGAACGCCTGCGCGACTACGGCATGGACGAAGGCATCAACTATGTGCGCGGCGACCTTGTCGCGGCAGTCATGCGCGCAACGGACAACCGCGGCGTCAATCTGGTCGTCGATCCGGTCGGCGGCGACGTGCTGGCGCAGAGCCTGCAGATCATCGGCTACCGCGGCCGGGTGGTGACGGTCGGCAACGCGAGCCGCGGCGAACGCAACTACGACATCCGCACGCTGGCCGCCCAGAACCAGTCGGTCACCGGGGTTTTTCTCGGCGCCGAAATCACCACCCCGCGCGTGCGCCGCATGATCGATGCGCATCTGCAGGATATGGCCACCGGCGCACTCAAAGTCGTCGTCGACAAACAGTTCCCGCTGCGCGACGCCGCCGCTGCACATGCCTATATCGAAAGCCGCAGCGCATTCGGGCGTGTCGTGCTGGTACCTTAACGGTTCGTTCTTCCACTCGCAGGAGCAGCTTATGGAACCGAACTCGGACAACAATTCCAATGCCGAGCAGATCGAATTCTGGAACGGCGATGCCGGCGCGACATGGGCGCGTCGTCAGCAGCGTATGGACGCACTGCTCGCACCAATCACCGACGCCGCAATGCAGGTTTGCCCGGTTGAAGCGGGCGACCGCGTCCTGGATGTCGGCTGCGGCTGCGGCGATACCACGTTGCGCCTGGTCGATCGCGGCGCTGTTGCAACCGGCGTTGATGTTTCGCGGCCGATGCTGGCCCGCGCCCGCGAACGCGCGGCGGCGAGCAGTCGCGCCGCGAGCTTCATGCTCGGCGATGCTGCCGAGACGCGATTCGCCGGTGAATACGATCTGCTGTTCTCGCGCTTCGGTGTGATGTTCTTCGGCAATCCCACAGCGGCATTCACAAATCTTCGACGCGCGCTGCGCCCCGGCGGTCAGCTGTGCTTCGTGTGCTGGCAGCCGGTGCAACGTAATGCGTGGATCTGGACGCCGATGACCGCGGCGCGACCGCTGCTGCCGCCGCAGCCGACGCCGGACCCGCGTGCGCCCGGCCCCTTCGCATTCGCCGATCCGGACTACCTCCGGGAGATCCTCGGTGGCGCGGGGTTTGCCGATGTGCGGATCAACCCGCTAACGACATCACTGCTGCTCGGTGCCGACGTCGACGCGGCATTGGAGATGGTGTGCGAGGTCGGCCCCTTGAGCCGCTCGTTGGCTGGCATCGACCCAACGGTCCGCGCCCGGATCATCGATGCGGTGCGTGAACCCTTGCAGGCGAACCTGACGCCCGCCGGCGTCTCGTTGGGCGCCGCGTGTTGGATCGTGCACGCTTCGAACGCGGCGTGAGGTGACGATGAGTTGGAATGACGAGATCGACGAACTGCGCCGCCGCGAGGGTCTGGCGCACCAGATGGGCGGTGCCGACAAGGTCGCGCGGCAGCACGAATTCGGCAAGCTGACGATCCGTGAACGGATTGCGGCCGTCGCCGATCCCGGCAGTTTTCACGAGATTGGCACGCTCGCCGGCGTCGCGGACTACGCCAGCAACGGTGAGCTGCGGACGGTTATGCCGTCGAACTTCGTGCTGGGCACGGCTGAAATCGGTGGTCGCCCCGTGATTCTCTCCGGCGACGATTTTACGGTCCGCGGCGGTTCGGCAGATGCGTCGATCGCTGGTAAACGACAGCGCGCCGAAGGGCTCGCCCTGGAACTGCGATTGCCGCACATCCGCCTGGTCGACGGCATGGGCGGCGGCGGCTCGGTGAAGACGATCGAAACCGCGGGTCGCACGTACATCCCGCAACTCGCCGGCTGGGAAACCGTCGTCGCACATCTGGCGGTCGCACCTTCGGTGTCGCTCGCATTGGGGTCGGTCGCCGGCATCGGCGCTGCACGCGTCACGACGTCCCACTTTTGCGTGATCGTCAAAGACACCGCGCAGATGATGATTGCCGGTCCGGCATTGGTTGATTGGGCAAAGCTCGGCGACGTCTCGAAGGAAGAACTCGGCGCGAGCCGTATTCATACACGCAACGGCGCGATCGATGATGAAGTGGCAAGCGAAGCCGAAGGATTCCAGCGCGCCTCTACGTTCCTGTCGTACTTGCCGACCAGCGTCGATGAGCTACCGCCGGTCGAAACATCTACGGACGATCCGGCGCGACGCGAAGAATTCCTGCTCGATGCGGTACCCAAGGATCCGCGCAAGGTCTACAAGATGCGGCCGATCATCGAGGCCGTCGTCGACCGCGGTAGTTTTTTCGAAATCGGTCGCGCGTGGGGTAAGTCGATCATCACGGGGCTCGCGCGGCTCGACGGCGTCCCTGTCGCGCTGTTCGCGGAAGACCCGTTTGTTTACGGCGGCGCGTGGACTGCGGATGCATGCCGCAAGCTGACGCGCCTGATCGATCTGTCGGCAACGTTCCACCTGCCGCTCGTGCATCTGGTCGACTGTCCGGGATTTCTGATCGGCAAGCAGTCCGAAGAAGACTGCACTATTCGATTCGGCTCGCAGACGCTCGCGGCACTCGGGCAGTCGCCGGTGCCGTTTGTCAGCGTCGTCATTCGTAAGGCATTCGGCGTTGCCGGCGCCGCGAACCACAAACCCGGCAGCCACCACATCCGCGTTGCGTGGCCGTCGGGTGATTGGGGTTCGTTGCCGATCGAGGGTGGCATCGAAGTGGCGTACAAAGCCGAACTCGCCGCTTCGCCCGATTCCGACGCGCACCTCGCTGCGATCAAGGCACGCCTCAACAAGCTGCGTTCGCCGTTTCGATCTGCCGAGTACTTCGAGATTGAGGAGATCATCGATCCACGCGACACACGCTCGGTGCTGACGCGTTGGGTGCATCTCGCGCGGCGGTGCCTGCGACCCGGCAGTGTAGCGTTCGGCTATCGCCCTTAGCAGTAGTTCTTCCGGCTCAACGTTCGGCTATCGACCTTAGCGATAATCCTCAGGGCGCGACGTTCGGCCGTCGACCGTGGCGATAATCTTTGTAGGAGGGGTCTCCCGACCCCGATTCCTCAGTCCGACGCGTCAAACAGGTCACAAGAAGTCGGGGTCGGGAGCCCCCTCCTACAAGCCATTGCGGGTGCTGACGGCTTTATTGAGCGGGTCCGCGTCCATGGCTACGCCGATGGCATGCAGCTTCGGGCATTCGCTGCGGAACCAGTCGCGACCCGGGCGCCAGAACGTCATCGGCCACATATAAAGGTCGAGCGCCGACCACTCATCGCCGAGGAACCAAGGCCCATCGATCTGCCCCTCGACGTAACGCCACAGCTTGTTGCGATGTTCATCGGTCGCCGTTCGCAGTGCCTTCGCCGCGGACTCGTCTCCGGCAACCCAGCGTTTCGGCACGTCGCCGTAGGTGAACGTCGGGTACACCGCCGACACCAGGAATATCAGCCATCGCAAACAAGCGGTGCGCTGCGGGTGATCGAGCGCTGGTACGAGGTCCGCTTTCGGTGACTGCTCGGCGATGTGCAGAATCATCGCGGCACTCTCGGTCATCACCGTGCCATCCGGCATCACGAGCGTCGGTACCTGACCAAGTGGATTGAGGGGCGCAAGGGTGCGGCTCTGCCAGCCTACATCGTCCCACTCGAGGTCGACGAACTCGACCGGCAGAGAGGTGCGGGCAAACGCCGCCTCGACGATCATCGAGCCACCGCCCTTGGCACCGTAAAGTCGATACCCGGCTCCATTCGTCATCGTGCTCGTCCCCGCTGTCGAATCGTTAACTCTCCGAAGCCACCTGCTCGAGCTCGCGGGCGCGTTCGATGAGTCGCACGAGCACCGCAGTCGGCTGTGCGCCGGGAATTGCATAGCCGTTCGGCAGCACGAAGCACGGTACCCCTGTTACGCCCGAATCGTACGCATCGCGCACCAACCCCTGCACCTCGTCGATCCCGGCGTGGCTGTTCAACATTTCCAATGCGGCATCTCGATCAGTGCCGACGGCCGCCGCGGCATCCGCCAGCACGGCGTTGTCGCCAATGTCGCGTCCTTCGCAGAAGTAGTAGCGGAACAACGTATCCATCAACGCGTGTTGCGCGGCGCCCGGTCCGATCCAATCGACGAGTCGATGGCCGTTCAGCGTATTCGGAACCCGTTTGGCCGCCGCGTAATTCAATTCGAGTCCGACGCTGCGCGCTTCATCGAGCAGCGCTTGTGGCGTGCCGCGTCGCGCGCCTTCTTCGCCGAAACGCGCGCGCATGAAGCTCGCACGATCGATGCCTTCCATCGGCAGATTCGGATACAGCTGAAACGGCCGCCAACGTGGTACGACACCGACACCAGCAGGCGTTGCGAGTACTTCATCGAGACGTCGCTTGCCGATGAAGCACCAGGGACAGATCAGATCGGACACGATGTCGATATACATAGCAGTGGTCTCGAGCGTACGTTCCGCCGATTATAGGCAAAAGGTCATTTGGAGATACCTCGATGCTCGTAGGACTCGTCACCGGAAAACAACGGCTCGAACTGCGCGAGATGCCAACGCCGCAGCCGGCAGCGGGCAAGGCAGTCGTCGATATCGTGTACTGCGGCATCTGCGGCACCGACCTGCACGCATTTCAATCTGGCGAACCGTACAACCCCGCGATCTGCGGACACGAGTGGGTCGGCCATGTCAGCGGAGTCGGCAAGGACGTCGACGGCATTCGTGAAGGCGATCGAGTCGCGGTCGGAATCGCCAGCGCGTGTGGCGCGTGTCCCACCTGTCGACGCGGCGATGCGGCGCACTGCGAGACCGCGTTTTTTGGCGCGATCGGCGTCGGTCCGCTGGCCGCGCCGCACGGCGGCTTCGCATCCACAATCGCAATCGACGCGAGCCGGCTGTATCACGTCGACGCAAAAATCAGCGACATCGACGCCGCAATCCTCGAGCCGGCAACCGTCGCCGTTCACGCGGTCCGGCGGACACACATCCGACTCGGCGACTCCGTCGTCGTACTTGGCGCGGGACCGATCGGCCTGCTGGTGCTGCAGGCCGCTCGCGCGGCCGGCGCCGGAACCGTGCTGCTGGTAGAACCCCAGCGCAGTCGTCGGGAACTCGGCGGCATCCTTGGCGCCGATGTGCTCATCGACCCGACCAACACCGACGTCGTCGAATCAATCAACGCCCATATCGGAGCGCAGGGCGCCGATATCGTGATCGAGTGTGCCGGAATTCCGCGAACGATCGAGCAGGCGGCATCGCTGGTCAGACGCGGTGGAGTGATCTCGTTGGTCGGCGTGCCAAATCGTCCGGCGCAGATTCAGGCGGCCGAGTGGCTGATCAAGGAAGTCCGTTTGACGACATCGCTCGCCTATCTGCGCGAGGAATTCGCGATCGCCCAGGGGTTGGTCGCCGACGGTCGCATCCGCTGCTCCGCACTGCATACATCGACCGTGTCGCTGCAGGGGCTCAGCAGTGCATTCGCGCGATTGTCGGACGCCCCGCAGGAAGTCAAAGTGCTGGTGGATCCGCGGATTTGAGGTAGCCCAAAAAACACCAGCAGCGAAACCAGCAACAAAACTCAGGCAGCGATGCCCTGCAGAAACCGACTGATGGCGTCATGTTCAAAGCCGGCGTGCAGCCGCCCGTTACGCTGAAACGTCGCAACGTCGTCGAGGCTGTGCCAACCGATCCGCTCGAGTTCGTTGTGGTCGAACGCGACGATCGCGCCGTCGAAGCGCGTGCCGAATACCTTGTGCCGCGCGCCCTTGTAGCGATAGTCGCCGCAGTCACTCAGCTCACCGAGTTCGACACCGAGTTCCTCGGTGACTTCACGCCGCGCTGCGGCTTCCGCGCTTTCGCCCACTTCGATCCGCCCGCCCGGCAATCCCCAGCGACCGCGTTTGTACGGCAGGTAGCTGTGGTGCACGGCGAGCAGAAAACGTTCGCCTGACCACAGAATGCAGCGGGCGGTTTTGTACTGAACCCAGATCGGTCGCGGCATGCCATGTTCGTTTGCGTTGGAGCGAAACGTTTTACCGCATACCATGACAAAAATCCAAGGAGCGACACCGATGAAGACGATCAGGCTCGGCACAAATGGCCCTGAAGTATCGGTGCTGGGGCTCGGCTGCATGGGCATGTCGCAAGCGTATGGCGCGGCGGACCTCGCCGAATCCGAACGCACGCTGCATCGCGCGCTCGACGTCGGCATCACGTTTCTCGACACCGCGAACGTCTATGGACGCGGTCACAACGAAGAGTTGATCGGTCGTGTACTGCGCAAGCGCCGGCATGAATTCGTGCTCGCGACGAAGTTCGGTATCGTCGCCGATGCCAGCGGCATCCGCGGCGTCGACGGCCGACCCGAGAGCGTCCGCGCCCGCTGCGAAGAAAGTCTGCAGCGCCTGCAGACCGACGTCATCGATCTGTACTACCTGCATCGGCGCGACCCCACTGTGCCAATCGAGGACACCGTTGGCGCAATGGCGGCGCTGGTTCACGAAGGCAAGGTTCGGCATCTTGGACTCTCGGAAGTTTCAGCGAAGACACTGCGGCGTGCACACGCCGTGCATCCAATCGCCGCGGTGCAGTCCGAATATTCGTTGTGGACTCGCGATCCAGAAGCACACGTATTGCCGGCGTGTCGTGAACTGGGCGTCGGTTTTGTGCCGTTCAGTCCGCTCGGTCGAGCGATTCTGACGGGCAAACTCACCGATGCGACTGCGCTGGGTAAAGCCGACATGCGTCCGGGAATGCCGCGGTTTCAAGGCACCAACTTCGCGCATAACCTCACGCTGGTTGAAAATTTCGCGGCGATCGCGGCTGAAAAAGGCTGCACGCCGAGCCAACTGGCGCTCGCGTGGCTACTCGCTCAGGGCGACGACATCGCACCGATTCCAGGTACCAAGCGCGTTCGGTATCTCGAAGAAAACGTCCACGCGGCGGATCTCACCTTCGATGCGCAGGATCAACAACGTGTCGAGGCCGCAATCAACCCGACGTTGGTCGCCGGTGAACGCTACGCCGAACAAGCCATGCGTTCCATCGATCGCGACTGAAGCGGGGTTAAGTTCTACGTCGCGTCGTCCTCATGCATGAAGCGGCGCACCAGCGGCGACGTTATCAACACCAGCACGCCGACGATCACCGCAACCCACGCGAGAAACCCGAACGTCTCGACGTAGACCGACAGCGAATCGGTGCCGACGACGACCGCGCCCGGCGATTCCGAGACGCTCGCCCCGGCCGCGATCAAGCCTGCGACATAGTGAGAGAAGGCGCTCGACAGAAACCACACGCCCATCATCAGTCCGACGACCCGCGGCACCGACAACTTGGTGACCATCGACAAACCGACCGGCGACAGACACAGCTCACCTGTCGTGTGCAGCAGATACGCAAGTGCGAGCCAGCCGGCCGCCACCATGCCATTCGAATCAGCCTGCTGCGCGCCATAAACCAACGCGACAAAACCCAGTCCGACCTGAACCACGCCGAGGCCGAACTTCGCCGGCGTGCTCGGTTCGAACCGGCGGCGCGCGAGTGCAACCCACAGCCACGAGAACACCGGCGCCAACAGAATGATGAAGGCGGGATTGAACGCTTGAAACTGCGAAGCCTGTATGCCGACTCCGAACAACTGTTTGTCGACATTACGCTCGGTGAACAGGTTCATCGAACTGCCTGCCTGTTCGAAGAACGCCCAGAAAACGACCGAGATCATCGTCAGGGACAACACCACCAGCATACGATCGCGCTCGATCGGCGGCAGGCGCAGCACTGAAAATCCGATGATGCCGACGATCGTCACCGCCGCCGCGACCAATAGCAGTCCACCGACTACTTGATGCCACTGCACCAGCTGCCACGCAACGAGCACGCCAACCAGGCCCGCCCCATAAATCAATCGTTCGCGCGTCACGCCTGCGACGAGTACCTCCTGCAATCCGGCAGCATCGCTCGGCAGCCCAGCATCGTCGAACAGGTGCTGGCCGCGCACAAACGTGATCAACCCCGCCAACATGCCGAGCCCGGCAAGACCAAAACCGTAAGCCCAACCGAACGTCTGTCCGAGATAGCCGACGATCAGCGACGCCAGCATCGCACCGAGGTTGATGCCCATATAAAAAAACGTGAAGCCGCCGTCACGGCGCGGGTCGTCCTTGCCATACAGCTGACCGACGATGCTCGAGATGCTGGGTTTGAGGAAGCCTACGCCGATAATGATGAACGCAAGCGACGCGTAGAAAATCTGCAGCGACACAGGATCGCGCTGCACGCCCGCAGCGGTCACCTGCGCGACATCACCTTCGATCGCCATGCCGAAGTGGCCGATGCACAACAGCACCGCGCCGAAGACCACCGCCTTGCGGAAACCCAGGTAGCGGTCGGCAATCAACCCGCCGATCAGCGGCATCAGGTACACCAATGCGCCATAGCTCGCATAAATACTCGCCGCAGCCGCATCGCCGAACAGAAAGTGCTGGGTGAGATAGAAGATCAACAGCGCGCGCATTCCGTAGAAGCTGAAGCGCTCCCACATTTCGGCAAAAAACAGCACCACCAGACCACGCGGGTGGCCAAGCACGGTTCTGTTCCCCGCGACGGCAATCGCTTCACTCATGCAAGCGTATCCAGAATAACCAAAAACACCTCGCAGCGTAGCAGCTTCGTTGGCGGCAACGCGACCGCGATAGTCAATTCGCCTTTGACTACAATCCGACCGCAGCAACGCACACCATCGGAGCCCGTATGCGCATCGTCGTCGCCCAGATGAGCCACGAAACGAATACGTTTTCACCGGTCGTCACCGACCTCGCGCGATTCTCACATGGCGCATCGACACCTCTCGAGGGCGACCGAGCCATCGCAACCTTTCGCGGCACCGCGACCGGTCTCGGTGGATTCATCACACTGTGCGAGGCCGCAGGCGCCGACATCGTGCTGCCGATCGCCGCCGGTGCGTCACCGTGCAGGTCGAGCATGATTGCGTCGCAGCCGCCGGCAACAGCGGCGACGATTTTGCTGCAGATGTATTCGAACGTGGCATCCGCGACCGGAC
>Ga0209254_10000886_pt1 | contig 26197 bp, 21 predicted proteins | sample FrelakmetDIP11DI_FD_187148 | JGI IMG/M metagenome (GOLD analysis project Ga0209254, IMG submission 187148) | Freshwater lake sediment microbial communities from the University of Notre Dame, USA, for methane emissions studies - DIP11 DI (SPAdes)... | ecosystem: Environmental > Aquatic >...
TTCAGGTGCCGGGCGCGCCCATCAGGTGCGCCATCACCGCCATCCGCACCACCAGTCCGTTCGAGACCTGCTGCAGGATCACCGACTGCGGGCCGTCGGCGACCTCGGATGCGATCTCGACGCCGCGGTTCATCGGGCCCGGGTGCATCACGATGGCGTCGCGCTTGGCCAGTGCGAGCCGTTGCGGGGTCAGGCCATAGCGGGCGAAATAGCTGCCGTCGTCGGGAATCGCCGAGGCCTGCATACGCTCCTTCTGCAGGCGCAGCATCATCACCACGTCGACGTCGCGCAGGGCGCGCTCGATCTCGTGGAACACGCGCACGCCCGGCAGCGGGTCCTCGGGCAGCAGCGTTTCGGGCGCGCAGACGCGCAGCTCGCCAATGCCCAGCGTGCGCAGCGCGTCGATGTCCGATCGCGCCACCCGCGAGTGCGCGACGTCGCCGATGATGAGCGCGACCAGGCGCGAGAAGTCGCGGCCCTTGCGCTGGCGCAGGGTGTAGGCGTCGAGCAGGCCCTGGGTTGGATGGGCATGGTTGCCATCGCCGGCGTTGACCACCGATACGCCCGGCCGGACGTGGCGCGCGAGGTACTCCGGCGTGCCGTTTTCCCGGTGCCGCACCACGAACAGGTCGCAATGCATCGCCTCGAGCGTGCGCAGCGTGTCGAGCACGCTCTCGCCTTTGCTGGCCGACGAGGTGTCGATGTCGAAGTCGACCACGTCGGCCGACAGCCGCGAGGCGGCCAGGCTGAAACTGGTGCGGGTGCGGGTCGAAGGCTCGAAGAACAGGTTGACCACGGTGCGGCCGCGCAGCAACGGCAGTTTCTTGACCTTGCCGCCGGTCGCCGCCGCCAGCGCCTCGGCGGTGTGGAGCAGTTCCTCGAGCAGGCGTCGCGACAGGCCCTCGAGGCTGATGAGGTGGCGCAGGCGGCCGCCGCCGTCGAGCTGGATCGCGCTCATGTCAGGCGCCAGCGCCGACCAGTTCCAGCCGCAGCGGCGTCGGACCGCGCAGCTTGAGGTGCTGGCCGAGGTCGAGCGCGAGCGCCGTGCCCTGCACGTCGGCCTGGATCGGCAGTTCGCGCCCGTCGCGGGCCACCAGCACCGCCAGCGTGACCGAGGCCGGGCGGCCCCAGTCGAAGATCTCGTTGAGCGCTGCGCGCACCGTGCGCCCGGTGTAGAGCACGTCGTCCACCAGCACGACGTGGCGCCCGGCCACGTCCCAGGGCAGGTGCGAGGGATGCACGCTGGGATTGAGCCCGTTGCGACCGAAGTCGTCGCGGTGGAAGCTGATGTCCAGCACCCCGATCGTTTCCGGCAGGCCGAGGTTGCGGGCCAGGCGCTCGGCCACCCAGACGCCGCCGGTCTGCACGCCGACCAGGCACGGCGACTCGATGCCGCGCAGCTGCAGGCGCTGGCGCAGCGCGGCGGCGAGGCTTTCGACCAGCTCTTCGGCATCGGGCAAGGGAACGGCGCGGCTGGGGCTCATGGGGTCGCGGTTTCCGTGGCGGCGAGGTAGGACTCCACGATCACCTGTGCGGCGACCGAATCGAGGGTGTCGGCGGCACGCGCGCGCACGGCGCCGGCGCGGCGCGCGGCGGCAAAGCGGCGCGCGGCCTCGATCGAACTCATGCGCTCGTCGTGGGCGTGCACCGGCAGCCGGTAGCGCTCGGCGAGGCGGCCCGCGAAACCACGCGCATGTCCGGTCATGGCTTGTTCGGTGCCGTCGAGCGCGAGCGGCAGGCCGACCACCAGCGCATCCGGCGTCCATTCGCGCAGCGCGGCATCGATCGGCGCCCACTGCGGCCCCGTCGCGCCGTTGGGCACCACCGCGAGCGCGGTCGCGGTGCCGGTCACGCGCTGGCCGAAGGCCATGCCGATGCGCTTGGTGCCGTAGTCGAAGCCCAGTACGCGCGCCGCAGCGGCGGGCTTCGTGCGCGCGGGCTCCGTTTCCATGCTCAGGCGTGCCCGGCATAGCCGGAAAGCTGGCTGGCATCGACGCCGACCAGGCGCGCGGCCGCGCTCCAGCGCTGCTCGCAGGGCGTATCGAAGATCAGGGCCGGCTCGGCCTGCGCGGTGAGCCAGGCGTTGTCGAGGATTTCCTGGTCGAGTTGCCCGGCGGTCCAGCCGGCGTAGCCCAGCGCGACCAGGGCATGGCGCGGGCCCTTGCCCGCGGCGATCGCGGCCAGGATGTCGCGCGAGGTCGTGACCGAGAGCTGCGCCGAGATGTCGAAGCTCGAGTCCCACTCGCCGCCGCGAGAATGCAGGACGAAGCCGCGCTCGGGTTGCACCGGTCCGCCGATGTAGACCGGCGCGCGCGCCACCGAATCGATCGCGGTCTTGAGCTTCATCTGGGCCAGGACCTCGGACAGCACCAGCTCCGAGCGCCGGTTGACCAGGATGCCCATGGCGCCGTCGCTGGTGTGCTGGCAGACGAAGGTCACGCCGCGGCTGAAATTGGGATCCAGCATCGACGGCATCGCGATGAGGAAGTGGTCGGTGAGCCACGTCGTGTCCGGCATGGCGCCGATTCTACCGCCGGACCCGCGCCCGCGACCGTGTATCCGGTCGCTGGACCCTATTGCGTGCCCAGCGTGCCGCCGGGCTTGAATTGCCAGGTCCGGGTGATATGCAGGATATCGGTCTTGTCCCCGGTGTCGGGCAGCGGCGTGAAGGGTTCGGCCAGGCGCACGATGCCCACCGCGGCCTCGTCCAGCAACTGGTAGCCGCTGGGCTGGATGATGTCGACGCTCTCGACCGTGCCGTCCTTGCGCACCTGCACCGTGAGCACCAGCTGGCCCGTGATCCGGCGCGTGCGCGCCTCGCTCGGGAAATTGAGGTTGCCGATCCGCTCGACCCGGGCCACCCATGAGCGCATGTAGGCCGCGTAGGCGTACTCCTGGGTGTTGGCGTTGAGGAACTTGCGCTTGGGCCGCTTGGCATAGGCCTGCGACTGGCGCTCGATCTCGGCCGCGAGCCGCGCCATCTCCATGCTGCGCTCGATCAGCTCGCGTCCGCTGGGCACTTCCAGCGGCGGCACCTCCACGGTGTCCTGCGTGCGCTCGACGACTTGCGGCGACTGCGTGGTCGCGACCACCGGCGTGGGCTGGCGCGGCTGCGGCTTGGGCGCGCTGGCACGCATCGGCGTCGGCGCCAGCCCGGGTTGCAGCTTGGGCACCGGGCTCGACACCGGCTCGCGCGGGCGTTCGGCCTTGTCGTGCTCGCCGCCACCGCGCTGGGTGGCGTTGGCGAGGAAGTCCGGGTCCTTGGGCTTCTCCGCGGTACGGGTCTGGACCAGGATCACGTCCAGCGCTGGCAGGCTGGCGGCAGGGTCCTCGATCGCGAAGCTCACGCCGAGGATCAGCACCGCGTGCAGGATCGCGGCAAAGGTCGTGGTGACGCGCACGCGCTCGCGCGGCCCGATGCGCGGACCGATCGCGGGCGCGAAGTCGGCAGCGCGCGCGTTCATGCGCCCGCTGGGCGGCCCGTGGCGCGCAGCGCCTCGATGCGGTCGAACAGGAGCCCGGCGATGTTGAGCCCGCACTGACTGTCGAGCTCGCGGATGCCGGTGGGACTGGTGACGTTGATCTCGGTGAGGAAATCGCCGATCACGTCGAGGCCGACGAACAGCAGGCCGCGACGCCGCAGCTCGGGCGCCACCTCGGCGCAGATCCAGCGATCGCGCTCGCTCAGGGGCTGGGCCACGGCCTTGCCGCCGCGCGCGATGTTGCCGCGGAAATCGGTGCCCTGCGGGATGCGCGCCAAGGCCTGCGGAACCGGCTCGCCGTCGATCAGCAGGATGCGCTTGTCGCCCAGCACCGCCTCGGGCACGAAGCGCTGCGCCATCGCCAGCTCGCGCCCCTCGTGGGTCAGGGTCTCGAGGATGACGTTGAGGTTGGGATCCTCGCCGCGGGTCTTGAAGATCGAGCGCCCCGCCATGCCGTCGAGCGGCTTGAGCACGGCCTCGCCGACCTCGCGCACGAAATCGCGCAACACGGCCGGATCGCGTGCCACGCAGGTCGGCGGGCAGCATTGCGGAAAGGCCTGCGCATAGAGCTTTTCGTTGGCGTCGCGCAGGGCCTGCGGCGCGTTGACCACCAGCACGCCGGTGGCGGCGGCGCGCTCGAGCACCAGGGTGTCGTAAAGGTACTGGTTGTCGAAGGGCGGGTCCTTGCGCGCCAGGACCACGTCGAGTTCGGCCAGCGGCCGCCACGCCGCATCGCCCAGCGTGTACCAGGCGGCCGCGTCGTCCCGCACCTCGAGGGCTGCGCCGCGGCCCAGGGCCACGCCGTCGCGGACCTGGAGGTCGCCCTGGGTCAGGTACACGAGGCGGTGCCCGCGGCGCCGGGCCTCGAGCAGCATGGCGAAGGTGCTGTCCTTCTTGGGCTTGATGGCGCCGATGGAATCCATCAGCACGCCAATCGAAAGGCTCACGGTTGGCTATTCCCGGCAGGCGGCGAGGTCACCGGCAAGCGCCGGTGGGAGGCCTATACTACGTCAGCGGGTAGCTCGTCTGGCGAACCGTTCCGTAGATCGAAATTCCTGACAGTTCAGTACACTTGCACGATTTACTTGACAGGCTTTCGCAACAAGGTTAAACAGCCCCGGACAGGTTGTTCAGGAATCGTGCACGACTCCGGACCCGGCCCCGCGCCGCGGTCTGGCGATTGCATGCTTCCGGGCCCCGGTGGCCACGCACACGGTGGAGACAGTGGACGAAGCAAACAACGAAGGCAGTCTGGCGGGGCTCAAGGTGATGGTCATCGACGACTCGAAGACCATCCGCCGTACCGCCGAGACGCTGCTCAAAAAAGAAGGCTGCGACGTCGTCACCGCCACGGACGGTTTCGAGGCGCTGGCGAAGATTACCGACCAGCTGCCGCAGATCATCTTCGTCGACATCATGATGCCGAGGCTCGACGGATATCAGACCTGCGCGCTGATCAAGAACAATACGATGTTTCGTTCTACGCCGGTGATCATGCTCTCGTCCAAGGACGGCATTTTCGACAAGGCCCGTGGCCGGATCGTGGGTGCAGAGCAGTATCTGACCAAGCCGTTCACCCGCGAGGAGCTGCTCGGAGCGATCCGCAAGCACGTAGACCTCAAGGGCTGAATGGACTTGACGACCGGCCGGCAGGGGGAAGAGGCATGGCGCACATCCTGATAGTCGACGACTCGCCGACCGATGTGAAAGTGCTCTCGGGCATGCTCGAGCGCGCCGGGCATCGCGTTTCCAGCGCGGCCAGCGCGGAGTCGGGTATGGATCTTGCAAAGACAGAGCGTCCGGACCTGATCCTGATGGACGTGATCATGCCCGGCATGAACGGTTTCCAGGCCACCCGCAGCCTGAGCCGCGACCCCGAGACCAGCGAGATCCCGGTGATCATCGTGACCACCAAGGGCATGGAAACGGATCGCGTGTGGGGTCTCCGGCAGGGAGCCAAGGACTTCATCGTGAAGCCCGTGGAGGAGCGCGACCTGATCGCGCGGATCCAGAACCTGCTGCCGCATTGATGTATCCAGCCACGGACAATGTGACGCAAACCGTCACCCCCTTCGACCTGCTGCTCGACTATGAGCGGCAGGCGCAGGCGCACGTCGCCGGCGCGGCCGAGCAGGTCGAGGCCCCGGGGCTGTGGCGCGGCATCGCGTTCCGGGTCGGCAAACACCACCTGGTCAGCGGCATCGCGGAAGTGAGCGAAATCCTGACCCTGCCGCCGATGACCACCATCCCGGGCACCAAGCCCTGGCTGCTCGGCGTGGCCAACATCCGCGGCAACCTGGTCGCCATCGTCGACCTGCGCGGCTTCATCGAGGGCGACCGCACCCCGATCGGCGACCGCTCGCGCGTGCTGGTCGCGCGCCAGGCCGGCGGCGCAGTGGGGCTCCTGATCGACGAAGTCCTGGGCCAGCGCAACTTCACCGACGAGAACGTCCCGCTGGCCGAAGGCGAGCAGGACGAGCGCTACGAACGATTCGTGCCGCGCCGGTACGAGCTCAACGGTACCGAGTGGGGCGTTTTCAGCATGACGACGCTGGTCAGGACGCCGGATTTCCAGCAAGCCGCCGGGTGACGGGATGGACCTGCGCCAGGCATCACATTGGGGTGAAGTGACATGAGTTCGACGATGGGCGCGATGGGCCGGACGCAGTCCAGCATCCGATTCTGGATCCCGCTGCTGTTGCTGGCACTGGGACTGCTGGTGGCGAATACGTACTTCTCGGGCGTCAGGAACGAGGACGATCGACAGGCCATCACCAAGGCCACCGACGTGCAGGTGCTGTCGCAGCAGATCGCGACCTTCGCGCGCGAGGCCGCCGGCGGCAACATCGATGCTTTCGCCGAGCTCAAGACCACGCGCGACCTGGTCGAGGCCGGCATCACCCAGCTCGCGGCCGGCGACCCCAAGACCGGCATGCCTGCCTATGGCGCCCAGGTCGGCGCCCCGGTGAAGGAGCTCTCCGACGCCTGGCAGCCGATCAAGGGCAATGCCGACACCATCCTGGGCCGCCAGCAGCTGGTCCTGGACATGACCCAGACCGCGGCCGACTTCAGCGGCAAGATTCCGCTCCTGACCGCGCGCATGGAGGAGATCGTGCGCGTGCTCACCGAGCGCGACGCGCCGGCCTCGCAGATCTACATGGCCACCCGCCAGATGCTGCTCGCCGACCGCATGCTCCGCCGCGTATCCGAAATCCTCAAGGGCGGCGACCTCGCCGTGACCGCGGCCGACTCCTTCGGCCGCGACGCGCAGATCTACGGTCGGGTGCTCGATGGCCTGATGAACGGCTCGACCGAACTCAACATCAAGGCCCTGACCGACCCGACCGCGCGCGGCATCCTCAACCAGGTGTTCGAGATCTTCAACGAGGTCGGCCAGAACGTCGACAAGATCCAGGGCGCATCGACCGACCTGTTCGAGGTCACCGAGGCCGCCGACGCCATCGTGCTCGATTCCAAGGGCCTGCTCGAGCAGAGCAAGGACGTTTCCGCCGCGGTGGCGCAGCTGCCGGGCAAGCGTCCGTTCCCCTCGCTGTTCTGGACCATCGTCGCCGGCGCGGCGGCCCTGCTGGGCCTGGGCGGCGCGGCCTTCGCGTACAACCAGGGCCAGCGCCGCACGATGCAGGCCACCGCCGACCTCAACCAGCGCAACCAGGAGGCCATTCTGCGCCTGCTGGACGAGATGGGCTCGCTGGCCGAGGGCGACCTCACGGTGAAGGCGACCGTGACCGAGGACATCACCGGCGCGATCGCGGACTCGATCAACTTCGCGGTCGAGGCCCTGCGCTCCCTGGTGACCACCATCAACGAGACCGCGGTGCAGGTCGCCGCGGCCGCGCAGGAAACCCAGGCCACCGCGATGCACCTGGCCGAGGCCGCCGAGCACCAGGCCCAGCAGATCACCTCGGCCTCGGCCGCGATCAACGAGATCGCGGTCTCGATCGACGAGGTCTCGAAGAATTCGGCCGAATCGGCCGACGTCGCCCAGCGCTCGGTGCAGATCGCCTCCAAGGGCGCCGCGGTGGTGCGGCAGACGATCCAGGGCATGGACTCGATCCGCGACCAGATCCAGGAGACCTCGAAGCGAATCAAGCGCCTGGGCGAGAGCTCGCAGGAAATCGGTTCCATCGTCGAGCTGATCAACGACATCTCGGAACAGACCAACATCCTGGCGCTCAATGCCGCCATCCAGGCCGCGTCCGCCGGTGACGCAGGCCGCGGATTCGCGGTCGTGGCCGACGAAGTGCAGCGACTCGCCGAGCGCGCCTCGGGCGCCACCAAGCGAATCGAAACCCTGGTCCAGACGATTCAGTCCGACACCAACGAAGCGGTGAGCTCGATGGAGCAGACCACCGCGGAGGTGGTCGCGGGCGCACGCCTGGCCGAGGACGCCGGCCTCGCGCTGGGCGAGATCGAAAAGGTCTCGAACGACCTTGCCGACCTCATCCAGAGCATCTCGGAGTCCGCGCGCCAGCAGTCGGCCGCCGCCACCAACATTTCGGCGACCATGAACGTGATCCAGGAGATCACGACCCAGACCTCGGTCGGCGCCAGCCAGACCGCGGAGTCGATCGGCAACCTGGCGCAGCTCGCGGCCGACCTGAGAAGGTCGGTGGCCGACTTCAAGCTGCCGGGCTGACGGCTCGACGGCCTCCCTCATGGGCATGGCGGCAGCCAAGTGGTCCGGACCGGCGCAACTGCCGGGTATGGACGACGCCGAGTTCTCGCGCTGGGTCGCCCTGCTCGAGCGCCGCACGGGCGTGGTCGTGCCACCCGACCGCAAGTCCTTCTTGGTCACGGGCGTGCGCTCGCGTCTGCGCGAGACCGGGCACCTGACCTTCGCCGCCTATTTCGAGCAGTTGCTCGCCGGCCCCAAGGGCGCGATCGAATGGGCGACTCTGGTCGACCGGCTGACCGTGCACCAGACCCATTTCTTCCGCCATGCGCCCTCGCTCGACCTGGTCGCCGGGCAGTGGCTGCCGGCCTATCTGGCGCGCGGCAGCGTCGATGCGATCCACGCCTGGAGCGTGGGCTGCTCGACCGGCGAGGAGGCCTTCACGCTGGCCATGGCGCTCGACCGCGCGCTCGAACAGCTGACTGCGGGCAAGTCCTATTTCGGCATCACGGCCACCGACATCAGTGCCCCTGCGCTAGCGGTCGGGCGCGCCGGCTGCTATCCGGTCGCAAAGCTGGACGAGGTTCCGGCCGACTGCCAGGCGCGCTACTGCGAGTCCGATGAGGACGACAGCTTCCGCATCGTCGAGTCGCTGCGCCGCCGGGTCGGCTTCGTCCAGTTCAACCTGATGGACATCGCGCGCGCGCCGCTCAAGCGCCTCGACCTGGTCTATTGCCAGAACGTGCTGATCTACTTCGCGCGCGAGCGCCGCGTGGCGCTGCTCGACGCGCTGGCAGCTCTGCTCAAGCCCGGCGGCCTGGTCGTGCTGGGCCCCGGCGAGGTGCTCGGCTACACGCCGGCTTCCACCGTACGCCTGGGCGGCCCGCAGACGCTGGCCTTCCAAAGAACCTGAACCAAGGCCGGAGCTAGCCTGCCCGGTACCGGAACGCCCAGAGCCCCACATGCGACTCCAAGACGACCTCGACTTCACCACCCTGAACTGGGTGAAGCAGGAACTGGACGAGACCCTCAAGCAGGCGCGCCAGGCGCTTGAGGCCTACGTCGAGGATCCGGCCGACTCCAGTTTGATGCGCTTCTGCGCCACCTACCTGCACCAGGTGCAGGGCACGCTGCGCATGGTGGAGCTGTACGGTGCCGCGATGGTGGTCGAGGAGATGGAGCGCGTCGCGCACTCGATACTCGATGGCCAGGTGCGCCAGAAGGACGAAACCTACGCCGTGCTGATGCGCGGCATCGTGCAGTTGCCCGATTACCTCGAGCGCCTGCAGAGCGGCCACAAGGACATCCCGATCGTCCTGCTGCCGCTGCTCAACGACCTGCGCGCCTGCCGCGGCGAGAAGTTCCTGTCGGAAAGCGTGCTGTTCTCGCCCGACCTGGGCGCACCGCTGCCGCGCAGCGCCGCTGGCCCCGAGCGGCCGTTTCCCGAACTCGAGCTCAAGGCGCTCTCGGCGCGGCTGCGGACCAATTTCCAGACCGGCCTGCTGCACTGGTTCCGCAACCTCGAGCCGCAGCGCGCCATCACCGGCCTGCAGGGCACGCTCGATCGCCTGCGCGCGATCTGCACCCAGGACGAGGCGCGGCGCCTGTGGTGGGTTGCGGCCGGGGTGCTCGACGCGATCCAGTCCGGCGCGATCGAGGCCTCGCCGGCGCTCAAGGTGCTGTACGGCCGCATCGACCGCGAGATCAAGCGCCTGGCGGATGCCGGCGAGATCAGCTTCCGGGTCGAGCCGCCGCGCGAGCTGACCAAGAACCTCCTCTACTACGTCGCGCACGCCCGCTCCGAGGGCGAGCGCGTGGGCGAGATCCGCCGCACCTATCGCCTCGACGCGCTGCTGCCCAGCGACCAGGAGCTCGAGCACGCCAAGGGCAGCCTGTCGGGCAAGAACCGCGCGCTGCTCGACACCGTGTCGGCGGCGATCAAGGAAGACCTGATGCGGGTCAAGGATGCGCTCGACCTGCACCTGCGCACGCAGGACGCGCATCCCACCGACCTGTCGGCGCAGACCGACGTGCTCGACCGCGTGGCCGACACCCTGGGCATGCTGGGATTGGGCGTGCCGCGCCGGGTGGTGCAGGAACAGCGCCAGGCCCTGGCCGAGATCGCCGGCGGCACGCGCAAGGCCGACGAGGGCGCATTGCTCGACGTCGCCGGCGCGCTGCTCTATGTCGAGGCTTCGCTCGACGAGAACATCCAGACCCTGGGCGGGGTCGAGCCCGAGGAGCCGCCGCAGGCGGGCAGCAGCGGGATCGAGCTGCCGCAAGCCGAGGTGCGACGCATCCTCGAGGCCCTGATGAAGGAAGCCTCGGTCAACCTGCACCAGACCAAGCAGGACATCGTCGCCTTCGTCGAGTCGCCGTGGGACCACGCCAAGGTCGGGCAGATCCCGCGCCTGATCGAGGAGATCGCCGGCGCCATGCGCATGCTCGCGCTGGAGGAGCCGGCGCTGCTGCTCGACGCGCTGTCGCGCTTCGTCGAGGTGGAGCTGATCCGCCTGCGGCGCGTGCCGACCACCGAACAGATGGACCGGCTGGCCGATACCCTGGCCTCGATCGAGTACTACCTCGAAGCCGCGCGCGACCAGCGCGTCGGCCGCGAACGCATCCTCGACGTCACCCGCCGCAGCCTCGAGGCACTGGGCTACTGGCCGATTCCCGACGCGCCGCTGCCGCTGGCGACGAGCGAACTGGCAGCAGTCGCCGGCGCCAGCCTGGAACAGGCGCCGCCGGTATCCCAGGCCACCGCCGATGGAACCGCGGGCTTGGACATCGAATCCTTGCGTCCGGGCGCGTCCGACCTCGGCATTGATCTGCCGAACATCGAACTGGCGGAGGAAAGTCTCGACCAGTTCCTCGCCCGCATCGAACGCGGCGAGACCGGACAGGCGGCTCCCGCCGCCGACGTCTCGGCCGTGCAAACCGTCCACGACGTCGACGGGTTGCGCTTCGCCGATACCGGCGACGACGATGACGAAGCCTTCGACTGGGTCGAGATCGAGGAAGAAGTCGAGATCGAGGCCGAATCCGAACCGGCCGCCGGCGCGGCGCCCGTGGCCGGCTTCCAGTCGGTCCCCTCCGACGATATCGACGACGAGATCCGCGAGGTATTCGTCGAGGAGGTCGCGGAGGAAATCGAGAACATCAACCGCCAGTTGCCGGCCTGGAAGGCCGACATCGGCGACGCCGAAAAACTCAAGCCGGTGCGACGCTCGTTCCACACCCTCAAGGGCAGCGGTCGCCTGGTCGGTGCCATGGCCCTGGGCGAGTTCAGCTGGAAGATCGAGAACATGCTCAACCGGGTGCTCGACAAGAGCATCCCGCCGTCGTCGGCAGTGCTGGCGCTGCTGGACCACGCAGCCGCGGCGCTGCCGCCGCTGTTGTCCGGGTTGCGCGGCGACGGCCCGGTCCGCGCCGATCTTGCCGGCATCATGGCGGTGGCCGACAAGCTCATCGCCGGCGAGGAAGCCTGGCTGCGCACCGCCGAAAGGGTCACGGTCAAGCGTACGCGCCGCGTGCGCGTGCCGCGCCCGGCGCCCGAGCCGATCGAATCGCCGGTGGAGCTCACCGACACGGTCAACCTCGCCTCGACGATGTCCTTCGAGCTGCCGTCGCGCGAGATCGCGCCCGAAGTCCTGTCCGTGGTTTCGATGGCCGGACACGCGGGCCCGTTCATGCCCGCGCTCGACCCGATGCTGCTCGAGATCCTGCGCAGCGAGGTCGAGGGCCATCTCGGCGTCGTGCGTAACTGGCTGGCCGCGTGCGAGCGCGCCGGCGCGCCGCTGCCCACGACCGAGGCGGTGCTGCGTGCGGTGCATACCATGCACGGCGCGATCTCGATGGCCGACGTGCCCGCGATCAGCGAGATCGTCGGTCCGCTCGAGGGCTATGTGCGGCGCCTGCGCGGCCAGGCCGACGCGCCGTCGCTGGCCGGGCTGGCCACGATTACCGATTCGGTGAACCTTACCGCCGACGTCATCGGGCTGCTCGACCAGCCCGGCGCCCCGGTGCCGGATGCCAGCGGCCTTGCCGCGCGCCTGGAGCAGTTGCGCGGCGCGCTGCCCGAGCCCGAGCACGCCTTCAGCGTGTTCGACCTCGCGCTGGAGGAAGAAGCCGCCGAGGAGCCGGTGGTGAGCGAGCCGGACGCACTCGACGGCTTCATCGAGGAAGCCACGATCGAATCGCTCGCCGTTGGCAACGAGGCCGCTGACGACTACGGATTCGCCGAGCTGCTCGCCGAGGCCGATGCATTGATCGCGGCCACGCCCCCGGCGCGCGAGCCGGCGGCAGTATCGCTGGATGGGGATGCGATCGACCTGCTCTCGGTCCAGGACCCGTTTCCCGAGGATGCCGCGAGCGCGCTGGCCAGCGCCGAGTCGCTGCCGCACGCGCTCGAGCCGTCCTTTGCGGCGGCGCCGACGGCGCATGACGCCGAACCCGGCACTGCCATCCACCAGCTCGCCGCGGTGCCCGAACCCTTCCCCGAGGATCGCAGCACCGTGGAGGCCGCGCGCGCGGCACCCACGCCGGCGCCCACGCCAACGCCCACGCTCGAGATCGTGCCGATCGCAGACGATCCGGAGCCCGAGGGCGTGCTGGTCCTGCCCGACATGGACGAGGACCTGATCGAGATCTTCGTCGAGGAAGGCAACGACATCCTCGACAAGGCCGATGCGCTGGTCGCGCGCCTGCGCGAGGCGCCGACCGGGCACGACGCCATCAACGGCCTGCTGCGCCACCTGCATACGCTCAAGGGCAATGCGCGCGCGGTCGGCCTGGCCGGCGTCGGCGACCTCAGCCACGCGGTCGAGTCGCTGCTCGAGGGCGTGGTCGGCGATCGACTCGACATGAATCGCGCGTCGGTCGATGCGCTCGAGCGCGCCTTCGATCGCCTGCACCGCATGGTCGGTCGCGTGGCGCGGCGCCAGGCGGTGGGAACGCCGCAGAACATGATTGCGCGCTTCGAGGCCCTGGTGGAGGGCGAATCCTTCGAGCTCGCGCCTGCGCCCGAGGCGCTGGAAGCCGTGCCAGCTGCGGTCGACGTGGTCCCGGCGCGTCCCGCGCCGCGCCCGCGCGCCGCGGCGCGCCCGCTGCCCGAGGCCATGCCCGACGAGGAGCCCTTGATCCGCGCGCCGCAGGAAATGATCCGCGTGCGCTCGGACCTGCTCGACGCACTGGTCAACTTCGCCGGCGAAGTGTCGATCTACCGTTCGCGCCTGGAGCAGCAGCTGGGCTCGTTCCGCTTCAACCTGGTCGAGCACGACCAGACCGTCAGCCGCCTGCGCGAGCAGTTGCGCAAGCTCGAGATGGAGACCGAAGCGCAGATCCTGTCGCGCTACCAGCGCGAGGCCGAGGCCACCGGCGCGGAGACGGTCTTCGATCCGCTCGAGCTCGACCGCTTCTCGACCCTGCAGCAGCTCTCGCGCGCGCTGGCCGAGTCGGTCAACGACCTCGTGGCCCTGCAGACCGCGATGGACGACCTCACGCGGCAGTCGGAAACCCTGCTGCTGCAGCAGTCGCGGGTCAGTTCCGAACTGCAGGAAGGCCTCATGCGCACGCGCATGGTGCCCTTCGACTCGGTGGTGCCGTTCCTGCGCCGCCTGTTGCGCCAGACCGCCGACGAACTCGGCAAGCGCGCCGCGCTGAAAGTCGAGGGCGCGCAGGGCGAAATGGACCGCAACCTGCTCGAGCGCATGAAGGCCCCGTTCGAGCACATGCTGCGCAACGCGCTCGCCCATGGCGTCGAGTCGCCGGCCGAGCGCGACCGCGCCGGCAAGCCCTCGGAAGGCCTGGTGCGGATCGCGGTCGGCCGCGAGGCGACGGAAGTCGTGATCAAGGTTTCCGACGACGGCAAGGGCATGGACCGCGACGCGATCCGGCGCAAGGCGATCGAGCGCGGCCTGATGCGGCCCGATGCGCAGCTCTCCGACCGCGACCTGTTCGGCTTCGTGCTCGAGACCGGCTTCTCCACCGCCGAGCAGGTGACCAAGATCGCTGGCCGCGGCGTCGGCATGGACGTGGTCGCGAGCGAGATCAAGCAGCTCGGCGGCTCGCTCTCGATCGACAGCCAGCGCGGCCAGGGCACCGAGTTCACGGTGCGCCTGCCGTTCACCCTGGCGGTGACCCAGGCGATCCTGGTGCGTCTCGGCGACCAGGTGTTCGCGGTGCCGATGTCCTCGGTGCAGGGCGTCGCGCGCATCCAGCGCGAGGACCTCGAGCGCCGCCTGACGCAGCAGCACCCGAGCTTCGGCTATGCGGGCGAGGAGTACGTGATCCACGAGCTCAACATGCTGCTCGGGCTGCCAGGCCATCGCATCGGCGACGACGCCCAGCTGCCGCTGCTGCTGGCCCGTACCGGCGACCAGCGCGCCGCGATCCGGGTCGATGCGGTGATGGGCTCGCGCGAAATCGTGGTCAAGTCGGTCGGCCCGCAGGTGAGCTCGGTGCCGGGCGTGTTCGGCGCCACCATCATGGGCGACGGCTCGGTGGTGATGATCCTCGACCTGTCGCCGCTGGTGCGCCGCAGTGCCGCGCTGCGCGAGGAAGTCGCGGCCGAGGCCCTGCTCGAAGCCGAGCTGCCAGGCGTGGTTGCGCTCGCCGCCCCGGCGCCGGAGGCGCGCCGCCAGCCGCTGATCATGGTGGTCGACGACTCGATCACGATGCGCAAGGTGACCAGCCGCGTGCTCGAGCGCCAGGACATGGAGGTCGTCACCGCCAAGGACGGACTCGATGCGGTCGAGAAGCTGCAGGACCGTATCCCCGACCTGGTGCTGCTCGATATCGAGATGCCGCGCATGGATGGCTACGAGCTTGCGACCTACATGCGCAACGATCCGCGCCTGCGCACCGTGCCGATCATCATGATCACCTCGCGTACCGGCGAGAAGCACCGCCAGCGCGCCTTCGAGATCGGCGTCGACCGCTACCTCGGCAAGCCGTACCAGGAGGCCGACCTGCTGCGCAATGTCGAGGAGACGCTGAGGCTGAGCCGTGCGATCCACTGAGGCCTTCGCCGTGGGCCAGCGCCGGATGCCGATCGCGCTGCTCTACCAGGCCGCCGCGCTGCACGAGCACCTCAAGCTCGCGCTGACGGAGCTCGGCGCCCAGGTCGTGTACGAGACCGAAACCGGCAAGTTCGACCGCGCCTCGCTCGAGTCCTCGGGCGCGCGCGTGGTGGTGATCAACCTCGACCCACAGGTCGAGGAGGACATCGAGCAGCTCGACGAGCTGCTGGTCGACGACGCGCTCAAGGTCGTGTTCAACGACGGCGAGGTCTCGAGCCGGCTCGAAGGCTGGGACGCGGCGCGCTGGGCGCGCCACCTGGCCTCCAAGATCCTTGGCCTCACCGATACCAATCCGCCGCGCCCACCGGGTTCCGAAGCGATCCCGGTCAAGGTCAAGCAGTCCGCGCCCGACACCATCGGCGCGCCCGGCATCGACCAGGGCTTCGAGCTGGCGGGCCATGAATTGGCCATTGCGCTGGCGGCCGATACCGGCGAGTCGATCGCGCTTACGCGCGCGGCGCTGATGACGGCGCTGGAGCCGATCGCGGCGGAATTGCTCGGCGGCGAACACGAGGCGATGCCGCGCCTGCCCGAACCCGAGCCGGACTTCAGTGCCGAGCCGGAGTCTGCGGCCGCCGGCGCGCCAACCGACGATCTTCTGGTCCTGGATCCGGCGCTCGAAACCGCCGAACCCGAGCCGGCCATCGTTCCTCCCGACCAGCGGCCGACGCTGGAACTGCCGCGTCCGGTTTCGATCGCGGACGCGCTTCCGCCGACCATGGAATTTCCACAGCCGGCGTTCGCCCGACTGGAGCTGCCGCCGACGGTCGAAATCCCGCAACCCGATTTCGCGCGCACGGGGCCGCCGCCGGTCGTGGAGTTGCCGCAGCCCGTGCTCGCCGATGCCCCGGGCGACGCCACCGACCCGTCCGGCTCGATTGACGAGATCAGTGCCGAGTTCGAGCGTTCGCTGCAGGCTTTCGGCTTTGGCGCGCCGGGCGATACTGCCGCCGGGGTCGCGGCCGAGGACGACGGATTGTCGTTGAGCGCGCTCGACGCCGAACTCGCGCAGGCCTTCGACGCCGCCAGCGCGGTCGAGCCGCAGCGCGGCGGCGATGCACCGCAGGGGCTCGACGACCTCCTGCTCGGGCTCTCGCTCGAGGCGATCGACGAGCCCGACGTCCAGCCGGCAGCGGCGCCGCCGCCCGCGGCCGCCCAGCCGCCGGTGGCCAAGGCCACGCTGTCGACTGCCGAACGGCCCGCGGCCACAAGCCCGACGCCGGAACCGGCCGGCGCTCGTTCGGTGGCGTCCTTCGACCTCTCGCACCTTTCGCTTGCCCCCATCGATGGCGAAGCGCCATCCGCGCCCATGACCGGACGCGCGCGCTTCAACATCGACGAAGCGGAGCGCAAGGCAGCGCTGGCGCCGACGCCGACGATTGCGGCACCACCGGCACCACCGGCGCCGGCGAACTCCGCCGCCGAGAATCCGCTGGCGCTCGATGCGCTGGAGTTCACCCTCGACACGATCGACCCGCTGGCGCGCGAGGCCACGGCGCAGGACGCCGAGCGACTCGAAGCCGACCTGATGGCCGGGATCGAGGCCTTGTCGGCGCAGGCCGAGCGCGCTCCCGTCGCGGGCCCGGGTCCGATCGAGCGGGTTTGGGTGCTGGGCGCATCGATCGGCGGCCCGGATGCCGTGCGCGAGTTCCTCGGCGCACTGCAGGCGCCGTTGCCGGTCGTGTTCCTGCTCGCCCAGCACATGGGCGCCGATTTCTACGAACTGATGGTGCAGCAGCTGGGCCGGGCCACCACCCTGCGCGTGCGCGCGCTGGCCGAGGGCGACAGCGTGTCCCATGGCGACGTGGTCGTGGTGCCGCTGGACCGGCGCCTGCTGCTCGACAGCGACGGTAGCGCGCGCCTGGCGCCGCTGGAGGAACAGTCTCCCTACAGTCCGTCGATCGATCTGGTGATGCGCGACGTCGCCGACCGCTTCGGCGCCAATGCCGGCGCCATCGTCTTCAGCGGCATGGCGCACGACGCGATCGACGGCGCCAGCTACCTGGTGTCCAGGGGTGGCACCGTGTGGGCACAGGATCCCAATACCTGCGTGATCAGTTCGATGGTCGATGGCGCGATCGACGCCGGGGCGGTGAGTTTCACCGCCTCGCCGATCGACCTCGCGCGCAGGTTCAACCAGCAGTTCGGCGCCGGCTGAGCCGGGCGGCCACAGCCTCCGGGCAGGATCGAGACCATGAACGAATCCCCGCGCGAGATCCGCGGACTGATGATCAACGTCACCGGCGGGCGCGTGCTGCTACCCAATGCCAGCGTGTCGGAAATCATCACTGCCGCGACCCCGGAAACGGTGTCGCCGGCCCCCGAGTGGTTGCTGGGCAGGGTGCGCTGGCGCGGCTGGCGCGTGCCGCTGTTCTCGTTCTCGATCCTGGCCGGCCTGTCGACCCGCGATGGCGCGCTCAACGCCAAGGTCACGGTGCTGAAGGCGCAGGGGCGCAACGCCCGCATGCCCTTCATCGCCATGCTGTGCCTGGGCTTTCCGCGCCTGACCACGATCTCACCCGAGATCCTCATCCCGACCGGCGACATCGATGGGCCCGAGCCGTGCGTCAAGGCGCGTGTGCTGGTGCGCGACGATCCGGCCTATATCCCCGACCTCCTGCTCATCGAACAGCGGATCGCCGACGCGCTGGCGATCGCCGCCGCGCAGGTCGCCTGATCCAGCCACCGAACGATGTGGGAGCGGCTTCAGCCCAGGTCCCCGAAGCGCGACTGCAATGCCGCGATCGCCGCCAGTCCGGCGGTCTCCGTGCGCAGGATGCGCGGGCCCAGCCGCAGGCCGCGATAGCCGGCCTGCGCGAGCTGCGACAGGTCGCGTTCGGAGAATCCGCCTTCCGGGCCCGCGGCCAGCAACAGCGCGGTGCAGGCGCCCAGTGCCGTCGGCCCGTCGCCCGCGTCGGGTTGCAGCACGCGCTTGTCGATCGCGAGATCGCGCACCCCTGCGGCATGCGTGGCCAGGCCAACCGGTGCCTCGACCACCGGCACCCGCGCCCGCCCGCACTGCTCGCAGGCGCTCTGCACCACGCGCTGCCAGTGCGCGACCCGACGCTCCGCGCGCTCCTCGTCCAGCCTCACTTCGGTGCGCTCGCTCGATACCGGGACGATGCGCGCGACGCCGAGTTCGGTCGCCTTCTGCAGGATCAGGTCCATGCGCTCGCCGCGCGCGATCGACTGCACCAGGGTGATCGCCAGCGGCGACTCGTTGCGCGGGTCGCGGGCCGCGCCCACGCGCAGCTCGACCGCGCCGCGCGCCGCGAACTCCAGCACCGCCGCGTGCTCCAGCCCGTCGCCGTTGAAGCAGGCGAGGCCGGTCCCGTCGGGAAGGCGCAGCACGCGCACCAAATGGTCGGCGGCGAACGGCGCCAGGCGCACGCGCGCGCCTTCGGCCAGCGGGACATCGACGTAGACGCGGACGCTGCGCATCGGCGGGCTCCTGCTCAGTCGGCGTCCGCCGGGGTCGCCTGCGCGGCACGAAACCCGGCGACGAAGTCATCGAGCCGGCGCGCGGCGATCGCGTCGCGCAGGCCGGCCATCAGGCGCTGGTAGTAGCGCAGGTTGTGCACCGTGCCCAGCATCGGGCCGAGCATCTCGTTGCAGCGATCGAGGTGGCGCAGGTAGGCGCGGCTGTAGCCGCCGGTGCAGGTGCTGCAGTCGCAGCCTTCCTCGATCGGGCGCAGGTCGCGCTCGTAACGGGCATTGCGGATGCGCACCACCCCGGTGGCGGTGAAGTAATGGCCATTGCGCGCGTTGCGGGTCGGCATCACGCAGTCGAACATGTCGATGCCGCGGCGCACCGCCTCGATGATGTCGAGCGGCTTGCCCACGCCCATGAGGTAGCGCGGTTGCGTGGCCGGCAGATGCGGCACGGTGGCATCGAGAATGCGCTCGCGTTCGTCGGCGGGTTCGCCCACCGAGAGGCCGCCGATCGCGTAGCCGTCGTAGCCGATGGCGGCGAGGCCGGCGGCCGAGCGCTCGCGCAGGGCCGGGTGCATGCCGCCCTGGACGATGCCGAAGAGCGCGTTGGGGTTGCCTTCGTGGGCGCGCTTGCTGCGCTCGGCCCAGCGCAGCGAGAGCTCCATCGAGTCGCGGGCCTGCTGCTCGGTGGCCGGCCACGGCGTGCACTCGTCGAAGATCATCACGATATCGGAGTCCAGCGCGCGCTGGATCCGCATCGATTCCTCCGGGCCCAGGAACACCTGCGAACCGTCCACCGGCGAGGCGAACCACACGCCATCGGGCGTGATCCGGCGTCGCTGCGCCAGCGACCAGACCTGGAAGCCGCCCGAGTCGGTGAGGATCGGCCGCTCCCAGCGCATGAAGCCGTGCAGGCCGCCATGCGCCGCGATCACCTCGGTCCCGGGGCGCAGGAACAGGTGGAAGGTGTTGCCGAGCACGATCTCGGCGCCGAGCGCGCGCAGCGCATCCGGCGTCATCGCCTTGACCGTGCCGTAGGTGCCCACCGGCATGAAGGCCGGCGTCTCGACGCTGCCGCGGTCGAAGCGCAGGCGTCCTCGCCGCGCGGAGCCGTCGGTGGCGAGCAGGTCGAACTGCATTGGCGTTGGTCCTTGACCCAGGGGCACCGGCGCGGCCTGCCGCCGGCTCCCACCCAAGTTGCCGTCATTCCCGCGCAAGCGGGAATCCATGGTGTGCAACTTCACTTTTGATTCCTGCTTGCACGGGAATGAGGGCGCGGGTCGCTTCAGGTTGGCCGTTGCGTCGGCGGAAACACCAGCATCGCGTCGCCATAGGAAAAGAAGCGGTAGCGCTCCTGCACGGCGTGGCGATAGGCGGCCAGCACGCATTCGCGGCCGGCGAAGGCCGCGACCAGCATCAGGAGGGTCGATTCGGGCAGGTGGAAGTTGGTGACCAGCGCGTCGACGCTGGCGACCGGCCGCCCGGGGAAGAGGAAGATCCGGGTTTCGCCGGCATGCGGACGCAACCGGCCATCGACCGTCGCCGATTCCAGCGCGCGCACCACGGTCGTGCCCACGGCCACCACGCGACCGCCCGTCGCGCGCGTGCGCGCGACCTTTGCGCACAGCTCGGCGCCGACATTGAGCCACTCGCTGTGCATGCGGTGTTCGCGGATATCCTCCGCACGCACCGGCCGGAAGGTCCCGGCACCGACATGCAGCGTGATGCTGGCGCTGGCCACGCCGTGGGTGGCGAGGGCGTCGAGCAGGGGCTGGTCGAAATGCAGGCCGGCCGTGGGCGCCGCCACCGCTCCGGGCTCTCGCGCGTACACGGTCTGGTAGCGTTGCCGATCCGATTCGCGGTCGTCGCGCCGTATGTAAGGCGGCAAGGGCATGTGGCCGATGCGCTGCAGGCGATCGCACACGGGTTCGGCCGGATCGAAGCGCAGGCGGTAGAAATCGTCCTCGCGCCCCAGCACCGCGACCACGCTGCCGTCCTCGAGCAGCAGGCTGCGCCCGGGCCTGAGCGGCTTGGAGGCGCGCACCTGCGCGCTGGCCTCGTGGTCGCCGTGCAGGCGTTCGATCAGGATCTCGACCTGGCCGCCCGAATCCTTGTGGCCCTGCAGCCGCGCCGGCAGCACCCGGGTGTCGTTGAAGACCAGCAGGTCGCCCGGCGCGAGCAGCGCGGGCAGGTCGCGAAAAACGCGGTCCTCGATGTGCCCGTCCGCGCGCTGCACCAGCAGGCGGCTGGCGGCGCGGTCCTCCAGCGCCTCCTGCGCGATCAGCTCCGGTGGCAGCTCGAAATGGAAATCGCTGCGTTTCACCGCGCGCATTGTAAGCGCGCGCCCGGCGAGGAAGGCTAGTGGACTGTAACGGTCGATTCGGCAGTGGATTCGCGCCGGGATCGCGGCGTTGGGCGCCGCCCCATGGCGCCGATCCTACGGCACGGGCGCCGCCATCGGCAGCGAGGATCGTCAGACCCGGCGCATGACGGGCGTCACCCGGCGCCCCCGGGGGTACCGGGCACGATCCGCCCGTGATATCCTGACCGACTGTTTAACTGGTTGATTTTGCTGTGATCTCCGACTGATCGGAGTTCGCCGGAGTAGTGCCATGACCGTGATCGAGAAACTCAACGCGCTGCGCAACGCCGGTGGCCGCCGCCGCACTGTCGGCCTGCCCGATGCGACCCTGCTCAAGTTCGCCGCCACCCACGCCGACCTGCGGCAGGCAGTGGATGAGGCCCATGCCGCGTTCCTGGCCCTGCGCGAGCAAGTGCCCGAACTGCTGGCCCTGGACGAGGACGAGCAGATCCGCCGCGTGCAGGAAGGATTCATCAATTTCTACCAGGACGATGCGGTCAATCCCTACATCGCGCTGGCCGGCCGCGGACCGTGGGTGGTCACCGCCAAGGGCGCCGTGATCCATGATTCGGGTGGCTACGGCATGTTGGGCTTTGGCCACGCGCCGCCCGCAGTGATCGAGGCGCTGGCGCGCCCGCATGTCATGGCCAACGTGATGACGCCCTCGTTCAGCCACTACCGCCTGGTCGAGGCGCTGCGGCGCGAGATCGGTGCGACTCGCGGCGGCTGCCCGTTCCCGAAGTTCCTGGCGCTCAATTCCGGTTCCGAAGCCGTGGGCCTGGCGGCGCGCATCACCGACGTCAACGCCAAGCTCATGACCGATGCCGGTGGCCGCCACGCCGGGCGCACGGTCAAGCTGCTGGCGCTCAAGGGCGCCTTCCACGGCCGCACCGACCGTCCCGCGCAGTTCTCCGATTCGAGCCGCAAGGCCTACCACCAGCACCTGGCCACGTTCCGCGGCCTCGACAACCTCCTCACGGTGGCCCCCAACGACGTCGAGGGCCTGCGCGCCGCGTTCGCCCGGGCCGACGAGAACGGCTGGTTCATCGAGGCCATGTTCGTCGAACCGGTGATGGGCGAGGGCAACCCGGGCATGGCCACCACGCCGGCCTTCTATGCCGCGGCACGCACGCTCACGCGCGAGCACGGCGCCCTGCTGATGGTCGATTCGATCCAGGCCGGCCTGCGCGCCCATGGCGTGCTCTCGATCATCGACTACCCGGGATTCGAACGCCTCGACCCGCCTGACCTCGAGACCTACTCGAAGGCGCTCAACGGCGGCCAGTTCCCGCTCTCGGTGCTGGCGCTGTCGGCGCAAGCCGCCGAGCTCTACCGCAAGGGCCTCTACGGCAACACCATGACCGCCAACCCGCGCGCGATGGACGTGGCGGTGGCGGTGCTCGAGCAGGTGACGCCGGCGCTCCGGCGCAACATCGTCGAACGCGGTCGCGAGTTCGTGGCGCGGCTGGAAAAGGTCGCGCGCGAGCTGCCCGGTACCATCACCCGCGTGCAGGGCACCGGCTTGCTGTTCTCCTGCGAGCTGGGCGGCGACTACAAGTGTTTCGGCGCCGGCTCGACCGAGGAATTCATGCGCGAGAATGGCGTGGGCGTGATCCATGGCGGGACCAATTCGCTGCGTTTCACCCCGCATTTCGGCATTGGCGCCGATGAGGTCGACCTGGTGCTCGATTCGCTGCGCCACGCGCTGACCGCCGGGCCGCGCAAGGCGGCCGACGCGGCCAAGGCGGCCTGAACCTCGTTGCTGCAGCCATGGTGGGCGACGCGGCCGCCTTGTGATGCGGGTTGCGCGCCCCCATGGCATAATCCGGCGCCTTTTTCCGGGGCTCGCCGACGCCTTCGCGTCGGCACCGGATCCCACCGCTCAACTCCCGGGGTAGTCCCATGGATTTCCTGATTTCCGCTGCCTACGCGCAGGCCGCACCTGGCGCTGCGCAGCCCTCGCTGATGTCGCCGCTGATCATGATGGTGATGTTCTTCGCGATCTTCTGGTTCATCGCGATCCGGCCGCAGATGAAGCGCGCCAAGGAACACCGCGCGATGCTCGGCGCGCTGGCCAAGGGCGACGAGGTTGCGGTCGCCGGCGGCCTGCTGGGCCGCGTCGACGACATCGGCGAATCGATCATTGCGGTTGAACTCGCGCCCGGCCTGACGGTCAAGGTGCAGAAGCACGCCATCGCAGCGGTCCTGCCCAAGGGCACGCTCAAGTCGGCCTGAGGCCGGCATCCCCCCACAGCCGGCGCGCGGCCCCTGCCGTGCGTCGTCGGTATTCGCCATGATCGATTTTTCGCGCTGGAAACTGGGCCTGCTCGGGCTCGTGCTGCTGGCCGGCGTGCTCTACGCCCTGCCCAACCTGTTCCCGCAGGATCTCGCGGTGCAGGTCTCGGCCAATCGCGGCGCGGTGCTCGACGAGGCCGTGCGCGAGCGGGTCGAGGGCGCGTTGCAGAAGGCCACCCTCGCGTCACGGGGCATCGTCCTGGAACAGGCGCGCCTGCTGGTGCGGCTCGACGACAGCGACAGCCAGCTCAAGGCGGCCGAAGTGCTGCGCGTAGAGCTCGGCGACGGCTACACGGTCGCGCTCAACCTCGCCTCGACCGTGCCCCAGTGGCTGAGCACGCTGGGCGGGAGCCCGATGACGCTGGGCCTCGACCTGCAGGGCGGTGTGCATTTCCTGATGGAAGTGGACCAGCGCGCCACCACGACCAAGCAGGAGGAGCGCTACGCCGACGACATCCGCACCCTGCTGCGCGAGAAGAACATCCGCTACAAGTCGGTCAACCGCGGCGCCGATGGCCTGACCATCGCGGTGCGCAGCGAGGCCGACCGCGACGCCGCATTCCTCAACATCTCGCGCGACGTGCCGGCCCTGGAACTCGCCAACGGCCCGGTCACCGCCGACACCTGGACCCTGGTCGCCACGGTCCGACCATCCGAGGTCAAGCTGGCGATGGACTCGGCGATCGAGCAGAACGTCGCCACCCTGCGCAACCGCATCAACGCCTTGGGCGTGGCCGAACCGATCATCCAGCAGCAGGGCGATTCGCGCATCGTGGTCCAGCTGCCCGGCGTGCAGGACACCGCTGCGGCCAAGAAGATCCTCGGCGCCACCGCCACCCTCGAGTATCGCGCGGTCGACGAGAGCGTGAGCCCGCTGGAGGCTGCATCCAGTGGCAACGTGCCGCCGGATTCGCGGATCTACTTCCGGCGCGAAATCGGCCCGGACGGCAAGCCGATCCCGATCCTGCTCAAGAAGCGCGTGATCGCCTCGGGCGACCAGCTCACCGATGCCTCCAGCGGCTTCGACCAGCAGGACGGGTCGCCGATGGTGTCGGTGACACTCAACGCCGTCGGCGGCCGGCGCATGGAACAGTTCACGATTGAGAACGTCGGCAAGCCGATGGCGGTGGTCTTCATCGAGCGCGTGCCCGAAGTGCGCATGGTCGATGGCAAGGAAGTGCGCAGCACCCGGATCAAGGAAGAGGTGATCAGCGTCGCCAACATCCGCGGCGTGTTCGGCAAGCGCTTCCAGACCACCGGCCTGGATTCGACCCAGGAGGCGAGCGAGCTCGCCCTGCTGCTGCGCGCAGGCTCGCTCGCCGCGCCGGTCGACATCGTGGCCGAGCGCACCATCGGTCCCAGCATGGGCAAGGACAATATCGACCGCGCCATGAAGGCCACCGCGGTGGGCTTCGTGCTGGTGCTGGTGTTCATGGCGATCTACTACCGCGTATTCGGCCTCATCGCCGGCGCCGCGCTGATCGCCAATGCCCTGCTCCTGACCGCGATCCTGTCGCTGTTCGGCGCCACCCTGACCATGCCGGGCATCGCGGCACTGCTGCTCACCATCGGCATGGCGGTCGACGCCAACGTGCTGATCTGCGAGCGCATCCGCGAGGAGCTGCGCGCCGGCAACACGCCGCATGCGTCGATCAAGGCCGGCTACGAGAAGGCCTGGGCGACCATCGTCGACGCCAACGTCACTCACTTGATCTCGGGCATCGCGCTGTTCGCGCTCGGCTCGGGCCCGATCCGCGGCTTCGCCCTCGTGCTATCCGTGGGCATCATCACCTCGGTCTTCACCGCGGTCACGGTCAGCGAAGCCTTCGTCCACCTGGTCTATGGGCGGCGGCGCAAGCTGCAGACGCTGTCGATCTGAGCGCCGCCGGAGAAAGTCCCATGTTCGAACTCTTCAACCACGATGCGCGCGTTCCCTTCGTCCGCTACGGGCGTTTCACCGTGGCGGCCTCGTTCGCGCTGATGCTGGTCTCGGTCGTGCTGCTGTTCCGGCCCGGTTTCGAACTCGGGCTCGACTTCACCGGCGGCAGCATGATCGAGCTGCGCATGGACCAGCCGGTGGAACTGGCGGCGGTGCGCGAGGCGCTGGAGGCCAATGGCCACGAAGGCGCGCTGGTGCAGAGCTTCGGCGGCACCCGCGACGTGCTGGTGCGGCTGGCGCCGCGCGAAGGCGCCAATGCGCTCGAGCTGGGTCGCGAGGTCCATGCGGAACTCGCCAGCGCCGGCCTGCCATCGGAGCTCAAGGGCAATGCCTTCGTCCTGCCGCAGGTCGGCAAGGAACTCGCGCAGGACGGCACGATCGCGATCGTGGTGGTGCTGATCGGCATCCTGCTGTACATCGCCGCGCGCTTCCAGTTCAAGTTCGGCGCCGCGGCGATCATCGGCGAGGTCCATGACGTGCTGGTCACTGCCGCGATCTTCATCCTGCTCGGCCGCGAGTTCGACATCACCGTGCTGGCCGGCTTCCTGTCGGTGGCGGGCTATTCGATCAACGACAAGGTCGTCGTGTTCGACCGGATCCGCGAGATGTTCCGCAACACCTCCAAGCTGACCCCGGCCGAGGTGGTGGACCGCTCGATCAACACGACCCTGTCGCGCACGATCATGACCGCGCTGACCACGGCCCTGGCGATGCTCGGCCTGTTCCTGTTCGGCGGCCCCAGCGTCGAGAACTTCGCCCTGGTGATGCTGATCGGCATCGTGGTCGGCACGCTGTCGTCGATCATGTTCGCGGCGCAGCTGCTGCTGCTCATGGGCGTGAACAAGCGCGACCTGATGCCCAAGGCCCGCGACCTGTCGGAACTCGAGCGCCGGCCGTAGGCTTCGCGTAGATCCTGGCTCCCTGTATGAGCGCGCTCTGCGCGCGATCACCCTGCGCTATGAAGCGGGGCCAATC
>Ga0209254_10000887_pt1 | contig 26195 bp, 19 predicted proteins | sample FrelakmetDIP11DI_FD_187148 | JGI IMG/M metagenome (GOLD analysis project Ga0209254, IMG submission 187148) | Freshwater lake sediment microbial communities from the University of Notre Dame, USA, for methane emissions studies - DIP11 DI (SPAdes)... | ecosystem: Environmental > Aquatic >...
CACATTTATTCTGTTTCGGGTCGAATACCCCGCGGCTTGCCGCGCATCCACGCTTGTAAGGCTTTTGATACCGCGTGGCTTGCCGCGCGGTAGTTCATCTGAATATCGCATCCAGCGAAATTTTGATGGGCTCGATTTTGACAATCACGCGCGTTTCCTTTTCTTTTTGTTCAGGCGGGTAAATGTCCCCGTAGAAATGGCGCTTGCCGGGGCAATATCTTTGGGTGAGCTTATCGGCGTGAACCTCTGCACCATCCCGCGTCATTTCCTTGACCAGCCCGCGTACTTCAACCCATCGGCTTGAATCGTTCGGGTCAATGACCAGCACGGTCACTTTTGGATTGGCCTGCAAGTTGCGACCCTTTTGCCGTTCCAAGGTCGTGTTGATGAGTACATCTTCCCCATCGTAATCGACCCAAACGATGCTCGATTGCGGAACGCCGTCAGGCATCATGGTCGTCAGCACGCCGTGAACCGGCTTTTGAAATAGATCGCCGTGTGTGTTTGGAATAGTGACGGGCATAGTGGCTCAACTTTCGACGCGGATATGGGTCGGCGCAATTTTGACGCGCACCGGCGTGTAACGCGACTGCAATTCAGCGGCAACGGAATCGCCGAAGAATTTGGCATCCGGCTTGCCCAAATACAGCTGTGCTAATTCGTCGAGGTGTTCAACGGCCCTTTCTTCTGTCATCTCGATCACATGGCCGCGAATCTCGATATTGTGCAAGGGATTATCTGGATCGTAAATCAGCAGCGAGACTTTCGGGTTCAATCGCATATTCTTTTCCTTGCGAAAACCCTTCATGACGTTGATAAAGATGTAATCGCCGTTGCGGTTGCACCAGACCGGTGTCGTTTGCGGCTGACCGTCCGGCAGCACCGTCGACAAGACCACCGTGTAGGGCCCGTCAATCAAATCCAAGTGCGACTCGGGAATCCGTTTCATGGTTGCTCATCCTTCTGCAGAAATTGTATATTCAGCATGGATGTCTTGTTCGCAAAGCCCATATCCGCTCTCGATCAGCTGTACCAGTCTCCGCGTAAAACGGGTCGCCGGAGCACCGTCGATCACATCGTGGTCGAACACCACCGTCAGGTTGAGAATCTCGCGCGGCTCGATGCGCCCCTCAACGACGGCTGGCTTCCAGGCAGTACCCCCCACTACCAGGCCAAGCGAGCTGCCCGTGGGAGTCAATCCCCAGCCGCTATGGCCTCCGCCAAACATACCCACCGAGGTAACGGCAACGGTCCCCGCCATCGACACGAGAATCGTCGGGGCACGGCGCACAACCATGCCGAGCAGAACTCTAACCAATCTGGACAGCGGCCACGGCAGCAGCATGGCCGAACGAAACCAGTTGGGTATGCCTCTGCCCGGCGGCACCGGCGTAGACTGTACTGAGCGAATCTCATCGTGGATCTGGCGGAATGTCTTGCGATTGGCGCTCCGGATGATATGCCCCATCAGGGCTTTCTTTTCTCCGATCTGCCCTTCGATCATCAACGCGACGTCCACGTCGTCAAATATCACGATCTGCTTACGGCTCTTCAGGTAGGCTTGTACTGTTTTGTCGTCATCCACCGCGCGGGCGAGGCAGAAGGTCAGGTAGCCGGTGAAGGAAAGAGTTTCGCCGGTGCGCGTTTTGTGCTCTGCGATGAACTGCCGGACGACCGTCACATCCACTTCCAACAGGCCGTAGATGGCATGAGGTGTCCAGGACAGATCGAGCGTGTTCAGCCACACGCGGCGTCCCGGTGTGAGATCGATGATCTGATAAGGTCCGACTTTCTGATTCATGTTACTGTCTCTATCAAGATCTTCGGAACGTCCGAAGGATTAAGCCGGTGCGTAAAAAGCTCCATGCCACTGCAAAGCTGCCGCAGAATATCGCGGTCCAAGAATAGTCGGGCGCGAAGAGCTTCAAAAAGCCGCGCAATTTGCCCAACATTGGGATCAGAGTCATGGCAGTCAACAGGTTGGGGATCAGCGGAAGCAGGATGTGCTGTCCCCACATGCGTTCACGACTCGGACGACACGCCGGGTCTGCGTGCCAGCGGCGAAAGAGCTGCGACGTGGCGAAGATACTGGCAATCTGGAGAACCGGAATAAGCAGCATACTGCGCATCACCCAGGGAGCGACGCCAAAAATCTGCGGCGAAGGAGGTACTCCGGCGAGCCGTTGTGCCGCACCCATCCCCACCTCGTCCAGGGTCATCTTCATCATGGTGTGGTTGGCATTGAAGAGCAGGACGATGCCCCTCTTTTGCTCTGGCACCAGGGCCATAAAGGCGTGAAAGTCAGGAACATCGCCACTGTGCGAAACGATCCTTGACTTGCCGGTTCCTTCGATGATCCAGCCCATACCGTAGTGTCCGAGCGACATGCCCATCTCACGGATTTCTGCCGCCGGGCGGTGCACCTCATCGATGCCCGCCTCCGAGAGGATTTGGGCATCACCGTAGCGACCACCGTTTAGGTAGGCAATCAAGTAATGCGCCATGTCTTCGGCGCTGGAGATCAACTGGCCCGACGGAAGTGAACCAGGCGGAATGGAGAGATTGGGGGCGGGGAAGGGATGACCAAACCAGTAGCGGTGTCCCATCGCCAAGCCGTTTTGTTGTGCGACAGCCTTCGAGGTGTAGCTGTGGCGCATGTCCAAAGGCTCGAAGATATGCCGCTGGATATAATCGGCATAGGACTCCCCGCTGGCCGCTTCGACGATCAGCCCCAGCACGTTGTAGTTCGTGTTGCTGTACTCGAACTTCGAACCGACCGATCGGGTGAGCTTGAGCGTGGACAGAGAGCGCACCTGGCGCTCCGTGGCGTCGAGACGGCTATCGAGATCGGCAAGGTCAGCCAGCCCGAGCGACATCGGCAGCCCACTGGTTTGATTCAGCAGATGGCGCACGGTGATCTGGGCGGAGGCTTCGGGATCTGCTACGCGGAACCAGGGCAGGTAACGCTGAACCGGTGCATCCAGATCAATCATTCCGGCTTCGACCAGCTGCATCACTGCCAAGGCCGTAAACGATTTGGTGAGAGAGCCGATGAAGAAAGGCGTCTGCGGGGTTGGCACTTCACCGCCGGGGCGAGCTCTGCCAAAGCCGCGCAGATGTACGATCTTGTCGCCTTCAACGATCGCGAGCGATACACCGGGGATGTTCAGGCGATGCATTTGCTCCTGAATGTAAGCATCGATCTCGCCATAGGTATCGCTGTTTGTGACCGGTGTTGCCGAAGCGCGCCTAGCGAATACTCGAAAGATCAACGCCAGCACAGCGCCAACGCACAGCAATGGGAAGAGAAATTTCTCAAAGCTCATGGGGTGCGCTCCTGATTTGTTGCGAAACAACGCCGCCTTAGGGATTAGCAGAGCCGGACGCGGATCATCACCACCGTCTGCGCCGCCTTCTCTACTTCGCCTGCCTTTGGGTCTCTATGATCATCGAAGGTCACGCCGTAATACTTGGCGTCACTCGGTACCTTCTGCAGATGCTCTGTCAGCCCAGCAGCAACGGCACCCTTATCCTCGGCGATCGGTTCTGCCAGTCCCTGGAGCTCCCGTCCCCGAATGCGAAGTGTGACCGGCACGCCGCCGCGCAGGTTTTTCCACCAATCTGCATGGGTAAAGATGGTCACCTGATCGCCGTCTTGAGAGTAGTCGACCGGGGTCGTGTAGGTCTTGCCGCTCTTGCGCCCGGTGAAAGTGATCAGCAGGACGGTTTTGCTAACCATCCCGTGCACAGGCGAGCACAAGATGAATTTCATAGCTTGAGTGACGAATGGAGGGACAGTGCGTGTTTGTGTTGTTTGAGACATTTCAGCCTCTTTCTGACAGTTTCGCACCTTCAGCCAGGTGTGCTTGGTGAGCTATCCAGCCGAATGGCCACGACCACACACCTTGCACGGGCCGCGCCGCCGGTAATAGTAACCCAGCGTCGCCACTGCAAGCGCTGCACCCCAAACGGGGAACAACAAGGTGGGGCCGAGCTGGAAGATGATTGCCCCGATGATCTCTATATCCTCTGCTCCAGCGGCGGCCAAGTTAGCGACCATCCCGGCTAAGCCGGACCAAATCCCGATGCCACCTACGATCAGCAACACCGACACGATCGAGGCCGGGAATACCGCCAGCGCGATGGGGCCCCGGCGTCCCGCCAGGCCGATCATCCAGCGCGGGAATACCTCACCCCAGCGCTGCACCAAGCCGAGCATGAGGACGGCCCCCACCAAGCCGAAGGTCGCCAAGGTGAGTCCCGAGATCCACGCCCCACTCTCTTGACCGCGACGCAGGTACTCCTCGCTCATCCCGAGCGGAATCCCCAGCGCCCAGGCGTAACGGGTGAAGGCGTAGAAGACGGGCGCCACCAGCGCCACACACACGGCGATCCGGCCCCAGCGCGCGGCTTTGATCGGGCTCGTCCACCCCGCGGGGCCATCTCGGCGGCCGCAATACAGGCAGGCATCACCGCTCCGGCGGGCGTAGCTGACGGTAGCTGCGAACCAGAGAAACCCGCCGATAAGACACAGCAATTGGTGGATCGTCGCCCAATGAGTCCAAGCCGCCAGGTAGGTCTGGCCCTTCTCGGCAGTGAAGAGACCGAGGACGGCAGCGGGGATATAACCGAACTTGACCAGCAGGTTGAGGCCGGTCATGAGCAGCAGCAGGATCCCGGCGAGCAGTGCTCCGGCAGTGATGAGGAGAGGCCGGAGTGCCCATACCCCACGCAGCATCGCCACTCCCATTGCCGCCGCAGGAATCCCTGCCAGCATCACGATGATCCAGGCCACGCCCGGTCCGAACCGTCCAAGCAGCGGCTCCATAACGTCGAACACGGCTTCGAGGGTGTAAGGGAATCCACGCCCGCCTACCGCCCAGTAGACCCCCAGCGCGGCGTAAATCAGTGACCATACCACTGCCGCATAGGGTGCCCAGCGCGGCCAGTCGCGAGCCCCTCCACCACGAACGGTCACGACACTGACCATCCCACTTCTTCTTCTCAAGAGGATCTTGATCATGATGTCTCCTGATGTTTCTTATCGGAATCTCGTCTTGATGCATTGCCATAGGCAACCGAGAGCAGCGTCAGGTTGACATCACGATCCGGCTCGACTGCTTGGTGAAGCTCAAGGTGATTGTCGCGCGTCCACCGCGTCTCGCCGCAACTTCATGTGGTGGGGCCAGCAGACCTTTGTTCAGCCAGATTCGCCTGATAAGCTTTCCAGCCCGGGCACCAGCCGGTGTGCCAGCGCCACAGCCGCGCCATGAAGGATTTGGGATTGGCTTCCGCCTTTTTCCGCATGGGGCAGGTTTCACAGGCGAAGGTCTTTTCTGACGTGGGAGTTTGTTTGGCGTTCATGGTTGGTTCCTTCCTTTCGTGATCGAATTCCAGAATCATCATACTGTCCATGTTGGGAAACGTTCGATCTATTCCTGATCGGACTGCCGGGAGGCTGGAGTGCCGCTGGTAACCGAGATCAATTTCAGATTGAGATCCCGGATGCGCTCCAGCAGGCCGTGGAGTGCGCCCTGATCGGGCAGCAGGCCCGAGAGCAACGTCTCGTCTCCTTCCAGATGCGTCAACTTCAAGCCCGCAAACCAATCCGACCAGTATCGATCCAGATGTCCCTTGATTTTGATCTCGTAGTATTCCGGCATATCGACTCTCCGTTTTCGCATCTGAGGACAGTATATGCCGCAGCGAAGCAGCCCGCATCTGCCAAATGGGATATCCGGGGGTTTATTTGCAGGGGTTACCCCGCCTGTGTATCAGATTGGTCTACAGGGATGTAGGGGAAATCTTTAGGGGAGGATGCCGAGCTGGCGGGCACGCGCCACGGCCTCGGTCCGATTGGCGACGTCGAGCTTGCGATAGATACTGGCCGTGTGGGCTTTGACGGTGCCCGGGGCCACGACGAGCTGCCGGGCGATTTCCTGGTTGGTCCTGCCCAGGGCGATGAGCTGGAGAACTTCCAGTTCGCGCCCCGTCAGCGGTTCAATCAACCCGCCTGGCTGAGGGCCGGGAAAACTTGGCTGACTCACGAGCAAAAACGCATCCAGTATTTTCTGAGCGTAAAGTTGATGACTCGGCACAGCTGACCGCAGATAGGCAGCCAGCAATTCTCGAGCCGGCGTGCCGACATCTAAAAATATGCGGATATATCCTTCCGGCTCGGCCAGCGCAAGCGAGGATTCGATTAATCCACAAGCTTCCGGCAAGCGCCCCTGCCCAGCGACGGCCGCAGCCAAAAGCAAATCGGACTCCAGTTGTCTGGTTAATTGGCTGCCGACCGCGGGCGGGGGCGTCGTCCTGGCGAGCAAATTTTCCACCTCGGCGTGTCTGCCTTGCGCCAGGCGGATGCGGGCCAGACTGAGCCGATAATATTCCGGATGGATCGCGAAATCCTCGCCAAGCAGAACTTGATCTGCCCAACGGGCAGCAGCTTGGAGGTCACCGCTGGCCAGCTGCAAGCGAACTCTCAAGGTGCGTGAATCTTCGTCGAATTCACGCGGCTGCGCATGCTCCCGCAGTCTTGTTTCAAACTTCTCTACGGTCTGCATTGCTCCGGCATAGTCCCCCTTGGTCAAAAGGAGGCGTGTCAGGGCTGTTAGTCCGAAGCCATCCGTCATGATATTTCGCCAGGTTTCATTGGCTTGAAGTCCGTCTCGGATGTGCTGCTCAGCCTCTTCCAGGCAATTCCATTCGGACAGCACCTCCCCCAGATCGATCTTAATGCTGCCAGCCGTGTAGATAAACCGGATGCCTCTCTCCTGGATAGGGTCCAGGAATTCGCGGCACAGGGAGGCGGTTGCGTGTAAACGACCTTGCATCAAGTAGATGCGACTCAGGAAGGGAGCCAGCGTGGGGATGGTCTGCTTTCCGCGGGGTGCCCTCTCTCTCTGAATGCACTTGAGCGAGACCTCGACCGCGCGATCCATTTCCCCTTGCCGTGCCAGTGCCATCCCGTACAGAAAATCTGCTGCGTTACGCAGGGTCAGCTCGTCGGCCGGAATCTCCTCCAACAGCGCATAATCGGGGAGGGGAGCAAATCCAGGAGTGCCGGGCGGTGGTGAAAGAAAGGCCAGCGCCGAGGCGACAAATGTCTGCATCCACTGTTGTCCAGATTGGGAGTCTGCGCCAGCAAGTTGTCGCGCCAGGCCATTCAACAGCGGGTAGGCTTGTGCAGTGCGAGCCTGGATGATGAGAAGCCAGGCTTGGTAGAGCCCAATTCTGGGCCGGGCAAGGATCATATCGGGTGAAAGGCTGTCCGCCATCTGCAGCACCGATGGATCGCCTTCTGCCAATCGCGCAGGACCGTAGCGCTCGATTAAGTCCGCTGCCCGGTCAATCTCATGGGCCGCGAAGAGATGGTGAATGGCTTCGCCGAAAAATCCATTATGCTCCAACCAGGCGGAAGCCCGAATATGCAGCGAGGGAACCAGATCGGGTTGGATTTGCTGCAGTCGGGTGCGCAGCAAGTCGGCGAACAGGTGGTGATAGCGGTACCATTGCCGCTCATCGTCCAGGGGCACCAGAAAGAGATTCGCCCGTTCCAAATAATCAAGGATGACGGATGACGGATGACGGATGACAGAAGGCTCTCTTGCCTCATCGTTCAGCGTCCCGCCTTCATCCCTCAGAAGAGCATCGCAGAGCGGGGCGGTCAGCCGGTCCACAATCGACGTGTCCAGAAGAAACCGCTGGATTTCTTGTGGCTGGCCGGCCAGGACCTCCTCCAGCAGATAGTCCAAGATGTAGCGGTTCGTGCCCGAGAACCCTTCGATAAACCCGCGTACGTCGTCACGATCGCGCATCGAGAGCGCTGCCATCTGCAAGCCGACAATCCACCCTTCCGTGCGTTCTTTGAGCATCGCAACTGATCCCGCATCCAGGCGGAGACCCATGATGTCGTTCAGGAACTGAGCGGCTTCAGTCTCGGTAAAGCTAAGATCAGCGGTCCGAAGTTCAACCGTCTGGCCGCGCGCGCGCAAACGGGCTAGAGGAAGCGGGGGGTCAGAGCGACTGGCGATCACCAGATGGAGTGTTCTCGGGCAGTGCTCGAGCAAAAAAGCCACTGCTTCGTGCACAGCCTGGCTCTTAATAAACTGGTAGTCATCCAGCACCAGGACAATCTCTCCGCTGGCGGCATCCAGGTCATTGATGAGACTGGTCACGACCGCTTCAAGTGGTGCTTGTTGTGACGCTACCAGGAGTTGTGCGGCCTCGCTCCCGATCGTATGGTCGGCTCCCTGCACGGCGGCGACCAGATAGTTTAGGAAGCGCTCCGCCTGATTGTCATTCTTGTCAAGAGACAGCCAGGCGATAGGCAGTCCACAACTTGCAACGCAAGAGGCTAGCAGAGTGGTCTTGCCAAAACCGGCGGGGGCGGTGATCTGGGTAAACGGACCGCGCAGCCCTTGCGCGATCTGTTCTTGGAGTCGTGGCCGGGGGACCAGCTCTGATCGGGTGAAGGGCAGACGTAGCTTCGTGCGGACGAGCGTGTCAGCCTTTTGCATACGGTAGTCTCAAGCTAATAACAACTTATATTACTGCGCATGGCCACGCGCCTGCCGGGCTAATTCCTCGGCCTGTTTCGATTCCGCCGGGCGCACTTCGTCCTTAAGGCTGTGCCATTTCACGGTGCGGCCTGTGGAGGCAGTCACAATGGCCTGCCACACTTCCCGATGTTTAACGGGCTGATCGTCTTTCGTGCGCCAGCCTTGCGCGGCCCAGTTCCTCACCCACTGCGTCGCGCCCTGCGCCGCGTAATCCGACGGCGTGTAGACGTGCACGATCGCTCCGGCAGGTGCTGCTTCCAATCCTTTTTGTGCGGCCAGCAAATGCAGCCGATTGGCCGATGTTTCATCCTCGCGGCCGCTGCTCGTTTGCAGCGTGTCGCCGTGCCGGATGATTGTCGCCCAGCCGCCTGTGGCGCCGCTGCACGACACGCCCGTGAAAATGTGGATCGCCTGCGCGTCGTCGAGCGGCAAAGCCGATCGCGGGATCATGCTTACCGCCAAGCGATCGACCCACTCGTTGAGTGGATCGCCCGCGTGACCCTTTACCCACACCCACTCGATCTGATGGCGCTGCAGGGCTTCATCCAGCGCCTGCCACAAATCTTGATTGGCAACCGCTTTCTTGTCGGCAGTTCGCCAGCCTTTGGCCTTCCAGCGATCAAGATATTCCGTGACGCCTTTCTGGACATACGTCGAATCGGTGTGCAGCACAACGTGACTGGGCTTCTTCAACGCGTTCAACGCCGCGATGACGGCCTGCAACTCCATGCGATTGTTCGTCGTGCGCGGCTCGCTGCCGGTCAGTACTTTCTCGTGCCGGCCGGATCGCAGCACGGCGGCCCAACCGCCGGGGCCGGGATTGGGATCGCACGCGCCATCGGTGTAGATGATCACCTCGGGTTGATCGGTCAATGCGTCTCCGTCACCTTGCGCAGGCCGCGCGGCCGATCGACATCGTAATCACGGACGTTCGCCAAATGCATCGCCAGCAGCTGCCCCGCCACAATGCTGATCAGCGGCGAGACCCATTCGGGTACAGTGACGGGCAGCTGCAATGGCACCCGCGCCAATTCCAGCACCTCGATCGCATCGCTGATCGCCACGACCTCCGCGCCGCGCTCTTTCAACGTGTGAATGAACTGCACCATCTCGGCTTGCATCATGCCGCTCGGCGACACCACGATGGTGGGGAACGCTTCTTCGACCAGCGCCACCGGGCCGTGCAGAAAATCGGCGCTGCTGTACGGTTCGGCCAGCACGTAAGTCAGTTCCTTGATCTTCAACGCCATCTCGAAGGCGGTGGCGTAGTTGAAGCCGCGCCCGATGACCACACACACCTTCATATACCGATAGCGTTCGGCAGCCCGCGCGATCGTCTCGCTCATCTTCAGGACCTCAGCCATCCGATCGGGAATTTGCCGCAGCACGTTAAGCATTTCGTGATCTTCGGCCAAGCACGCGCTCAGCAAAGCGAGCGCCATCAACTGGCTGGTGTATGTTTTGGTCGCCGCCACCGCGCGCTCCTCGCCGGCGTGCAGCGGAATCACGTGGTCGGCCGCGTTTCCCAGCGGCGAGTCGGGGAAGTTCGTAATCGCCAACGTCGCCACGCCCTGCTGTTTGCCGTCGGCCACCACCGAGACCATGTCCGGGCTGCGCCCGCTCTGGCTGATGCCGATCACCAGCGCATCCTCCATCTTCGGCGGACGATGATAGATCGAATGCAGGCTGGGCGTGGCGAGTCCGACCGGCATGCGATTCACCGCGCCGAAGAGATATTGCGCGTAACGGCCCGCATTGTCGCTGGTGCCGCGCGCCGCGATCAACGTGTGCGTCAGGCGGCGCTGGCGCAGCTCGGCGGCGATGCGCTGTATGTGATCGAGCTCGCGATCGATCAAGCTGGCCAGCACCGCGGGTTGTTCATGAATCTCTTGGTAAAGAAATGAATCTGGCAGCATCATGTCCTCTTGAATACAGGCGTATCCATGTCCGTGTTGAAGATCGGTGTAATGATAGCACGGTCTCTGGTATATGTTGAGCTGGCCTATGGTCTCCATTGGCATGACACCTATCTTGCGGTATCATACGCTTGACTTCAGACGAGAAGGAATACTGCCATGACTCCCTTGACTCAACTTCCTGCCTGGAAAGCCCTGCAGGCCCATTATTCATCACTGCGCGAGGCGCACCTGCGCGATCTATTCGCGCAGAATCCGCAGCGCGGCGAACGCCTGGTCGCGGAAGAAGTCGGACTGTACCTGGACTATTCTAAGCAGCGCGTTACCGCCGAGACGATGAAGCTATTGATCGAACTTGCGAACGAGTGTGATCTGCGCCGGAAGATCGACGCCATGTTTCGCGGCGATAAGATCAATCTCACTGAGAACCGGGCAGTGCTGCACGTGGCGCTGCGCGCGCCGCGCGACGGCGTGATCAACGTCGATGGCCGGAACGTAGTGCCGGAAGTACACGCAGTGCTGGAGAAGATGAGCGTCTTTGCCGAACGTGTGCGGCGCGGCGAGTGGACGGGCTACACAGGCCAGCGCATCCGCAACGTCGTCAACATCGGCATCGGTGGATCTGATCTGGGCCCTGTCATGGCGTACGAAGCCCTGCGTCACTACAGCCAGCGCGATCTCGTTTTCCGTTTCGTGTCCAACGTCGATGGCACGGACTTCGCCGAAGCCGTGATCGATCTCGATCCGGCGGAGACGCTGTTCATCGTCGCGTCCAAGACCTTCACGACGCAAGAGACAATGACCAACGCGCACACCGCGCGCGCGTGGCTGCTGAATGCATTGCATGACGAGGCGGCGATTACCAAACACTTCGTCGCGGTTTCCACGGCGTCCAACGAAGTGAAGGACTTCGGCATCGACACGGTCAACATGTTCGAGTTCTGGGATTGGGTGGGCGGCCGCTATTCGATGGATTCGGCGATCGGGCTGTCGACGATGATCGCGATCGGGCCAGAGAACTTCCGATCGCTGCTGGCGGGCTTCCACGAGATGGACGAGCATTTTCGCACGGCGCCATTCGAGCGCAATCTGCCGGTAATCATGGGCTTGCTCGCCGTGTGGTACAGTGATTTCTTTGAGGCAGAAACGATCGTCGTGCTGCCGTACGAACAATACCTCAAACGTTTCCCGGCGTATTTGCAGCAGTTGACGATGGAGAGCAACGGCAAATCGATCACGGTCGATGGCGAACGCGTCGACTATCAGACCAGCGCCATCTACTGGGGTGAGCCGGGCACGAACGGGCAGCATTCGTTCTATCAGTTGATCCACCAGGGCACGAAGTTGATTCCGTGCGATTTCATCGGCTTCGCTCAAACGCTGAATCCACAGGGGCAGCATCACGCTTTGTTGATGTCGAACCTCTTCGCGCAGAGTGAGGCGTTGGCTTTTGGCCATTCGATCGAGCAGGTGTTGGCCGAAGGCACGCCCGAGTGGCTGGCACCGCATCGCGTGTTTGAAGGCAACCGGCCGTCGAGCACGATCCTGATCGATCGGTTGACGCCGGAGACGCTGGGTAAATTGATAGCGTTGTACGAGCACAGCGTCTTCACGCAGGGTGCGATCTGGAACATCAACCCGTTCGATCAGTGGGGCGTGCAGTTGGGCAAGCAGCTGGCAGGAAAGATCGGACCGGAGCTGGAAAGCGCGAGCGAACCGGCGCTGCTACACGATAGCTCGACGAATACCTTGATTCGACGGTACCGGCAGCGTAGGCAGGCATGATTCTCGACCCTGTCATGCCCGAGTGTTGGTGTCGGGCATCCAAGTGGTTGATAGGTGAACGATGCCGGTCAAACTGCTGGATTCCCGCCACACCCTGTCCGCGCTTTGCGCGGGGGCGCGCTTGGCGACTACACGCGGGAACACATGCACCCACTGTGTGCAGTGCGATGTGACGGTGCCATGCGATACGGAGAAACCATGACGGCAAAAATTGCACCTTCGATTCTGGCGGCTGATTTGCTGCACCTGGGCGATCAGGTAACCGCCGCCGAGCAGGGCGGCGCGGATCGCTTTCAGGTCGACGTGATGGATGGCGTGTTTGTGCCCAACATCAGCTTTGGCCAGCCGCTGGTGAGCGCCATGCGCCGCGCGACGAAACTGCTGCTGGAGGCGCACTTGATGATCGTGCAGCCGGAGCGCTATGTGGAAGACTTCGCACGGGCGGGAGCCGATCTGATTATCGTGCATCAGGAAGCCGCCGTGCATCTCGATCGGGCTTTGCAGCACATCAGGCAATTGGGCAAGAAGGCCGGCGTGGCGCTCAACCCTGCGACGCCCGCGCACGTATTGGATCAGATCATCGAGCAGGTCGATCTGGTTTTGGTGATGACGGTGAATCCCGGTTTTGGCGGGCAGACCTTCATTCCGCACACGCTGCGCAAGATCCGACAAGTGCAGCAGATGCTGAGCGAACGCAACCCGGCGTGCGAGATCGAGATCGACGGCGGGGTGGAAGTGGAGACGATCGGCGCGGCGTATGAGGCAGGCGCGCGCGTGTTCGTGGCGGGTACGTCGGTGTTCAAATATCCGGCGGGGCCGGCGGCTGGAGTGCGGGCGTTGATCGAGGCTGTGACAACGTGACTCGATCGAGCCACGTGAAACGATCGGGTGGTTGGAAAAACGAAAGGGGAGCACGCCAGTGCTCCCCTCGCTTATTGCGTTAGGACGATCGGCAAAAACCGATCGGCACGTCTGTCAGGGTGTTGCGTTTCTGGTGATAATGGGTAGCAGCAATTGGGCGAATGGAATGGTAGTGCTCAGTTCGGCGTTACCCGCGAAACTGCCCGGCTGTCCCGTGATGTCGGCGACATTGAGCAGTGTCCTGCCCCACGGTCCACCCACGGTGGTGGTGATGACGATTTGTCCTGCTTGTCCTGCAGTGAGTGTTCCCAAGTCCCAGATCAGCTGCTGCGCTGTCTGCGAAACAGGCGGCTGCGAAACGCCGATTACCGTCAGGCCGGATGGCAGGGTGTCGGTCAATCTCACGCTAGTAGCGGTCTGATTGCCGATGTTTTCGTAGCGCAGGGTGTACACCAACGTCTCGCCGACGCGGACGACGGGCGCCGAGCCGGTCTTGGCCACTTGCAGAATTGCACCGGTGTTGACGACCTGCGTCGAGAAGAGCGTCTGGGTCATGACGTTCTGCCAGGCGTTAGCCACGGCCGAGTTGGTGATGATGCCCGTCGTGCTCGGCGCGGTAGTCGTGATGACGATCGTCTTAGTTTCGGCTGGGTTCAAGCTGCCCAGCGACCAGCGCACCATAGGCAGCGCTACCGAATCGGGCTGCGGTGAGGCGCCGACCAGCGGCAGGCCTCCCGGCAGAACGTCGACGACGGTCACATCAATGAATACGGCGTTGCCCAGGTTGGTGGCCTGCAAGTTGTAGACCAGCTGACCGTTGGTCAGCACGACGCTAGGACCTGTCTTGACCAGGCGCAGCCAGTCCGATGACGGGCGCACGATGTTGGTCAGGAGCGATGTCACGGTGGGAGTTACGCCGTCGGCCATGACGAGCGCGTGATTCGTCATCTGCGTGTGACCGGCGGGAACGCGCACTTGCACAGTCACCGTGCTGTTCGCCGTACCCGGACCTATGGATGGGACAGTGAAGAGCAGGATACCGTTCGGATACACGGTGGCCGGCGGATTGCTGGAAAGGAACTGTGCGCCAGCGGGAAGAAAATCGAACAGTTTCACGTTGAAGGCCTGCGCGCCCGGCTGCGTGTTGGAGTAGCTCAGCGTGTAGTTGATCTGATCACCCGGCGCAGGCGAGTTGTTGTCGACGGTCTTCTGCAAGCTCAACTGTGGATTGCCGACGGGCGGGCTGGCGAACGTCAGCGGCACCAGGCGGCTGGCCGCATTCAAGCTGGGCGTGGCCAGCAGCCCGGCGGCAAATCCGATGCCGGCCAGCACTGTCAATACCGCAATCACGCGAACGAGCAACGACTGATTCCTTGTGGGCTGTGACATGCATCCTCCTTTGGATTGCTGTGCGAAGTTCGATCCGGTGGACGGTCTCAAACGTCACTTCACATGGTACACCTCCCAAGCGGTTTCATTTCAAGACCACGGGTAGATAGATGTCGATGACTTCGGCGACAACATGAAATGCTACCGGCGATGTAACCGTGCCGGTTGGCGCAGGCGCCGGATCGTAGACTGTCACGGGAAAATCGCCGAGCAGGTTGACATCGGTCGCCGCGATGGCAGCCTTGAGCTGGGTGCTGCTGACGAACGTCGTCGGTCGAGGGCTGCCATTCCAGCGTACCACGCTGTTCGGCGTGAAGGCCGCGCCGCCCGCTGTCAACGTGAAGGCCGCCGCCTCGTCGACATCGGACAATGATGGGCTGAGCGTGTGCAGCGCCAGCGGCGCCGGGCCGTTATCGACCAGAATCCGGGAAGTGAATGGCGCAAGGGTCAAGCTGCCCATAGCGGGATTCTGATCCAGATCGAGATACTGGCGATAGCCCAGATTGACCGTGAGAGACGTCTTAGCGGCATTGTAAACGATTATACCGCGTGATGGCTCGCCTGCGGACTGGGTGAACCAGTTCGTCTTGGAGTGACTCTCGAGGCCGCTGAAGATCTTCCAATTGGCAAAGGTGTAGCGCGTCCACGACGGGCCATAAGCGATGTGATTGTTGACGTAGGGATGGAAGATGTAGTTGTAATCGGACGAGATGAAGTTGCTGAGGCTGCGCGCATACAGCGTCCATGCTTCATTGTTCAAGCCATACAGCGCGTTGTTGCTGATCGTCGCGCGTGTCTCGCTGCCACCCAGATCGATGTGTGAACTATATTCAGTTCCAGTTGAAGCGTTGAACACCGTGTTGCCGACGATCTGTCCCGTCGAGCGTTGATACAAGATGCCCGAGATCGTCGTGCTGATGACGGTGTTGCCGCGCGTTTCGACATCGCGCGAGTAGTTGTCGACGTACAAGCCCATGCCGAAGGCCGCCCGTGACGTGTGGCAGCCATCGACGTTGCCCGGTATGTCGACGATGATGTTGTCGAGGAGACGCACGTTGTAGACGGTGGTCGCGGCAAGACTCGTGTCGCCGAATACTCGTACCCCGCCGCAATCGGCTTTGGTATAGCAGGCCTGCGTGATGTAGTTCTTCTCCAACGTCGTGTCCGGCCCGAATACATCCACGCCGTTGTAGCCGATCTTCTCGAAGCGATTGTAGCGCAGCGTGTTGCCGTAGCCGGAGTCATGCACGTCATATAGACGGATGCGGAAGCCGTCGCCGTTTTCGGTGCACTCGCCGGTGGTGAGGCCGCAGCTCATGCCCGACTTGCCCAGATTCTTGATCAAGGCGATGTTCTTGATGGTGTTGTCTTCAAAGGTGGAGGCGGCGAAGTAGCCGGTAATGCCAAAACTGTTCGCGCCGTCGATTAGGTTGTTGGTGAACACCAGATGATCACCGCCGCGCAGACCTTTGCGGCCGTTCGACGGTCGTTCTAGCCAGCTGCTCAGGTTCACTCCGGCATTATCCACATCCTTGATCGTCACGTTGCGCACGGTGAGGTGATGGTAGATGTCGCCGTTCATACCGCCCGGTGTGCCGATGCCGTGATTGAACCAGTTCTTAATCTCCAGGTTATCGACGATCACGTAAGCAACCGCCGCGCCATTGCTCAGCATCAAGCCGCCGTGTCGCAAAGTGGCGGCGTCTTCTTGAATGACCGATCCTTCGATGTTGCCCGGCATGCCGCTCGTGGAGTAAAGATAGACGCGTCGCGTTGCTGCATCGTAATACCACTCGCCGTCCCGATCGAGCGTGGCGCGATGGTTGTTGAGGAAGTAGCCCCAGCCGACACAATTGCTCCAGCCGGAGATCAAACACGATAGGCCCTGATTGAGCGTCAGTGTGTGGCCGTTGGTGCTCGTCACCTGCCGATCGAGCATCGACCAGCGGATGTTCTTGATATGCACGATCGCGCCGCTCCAATCGATCGCGGGTAGTTCGTGGTCCGTAATCTGATTGCTGCCGACGTTGTGGACGTCGACAAACGCGTAGCCGCCGTTGGGTGCATCGAGGTTAGGCCAACGGCCCAAAGTCAGGCGCTGACCGTTGCGAAAGAGCTGATTGATCCCCAGCGGAAAATCCGTCAGCGAGAGATCGGCGCGATAGACGCTGCCTGAATCCAGCACCCAGTCGCCTAACGATCGCGAGCCAGAGAGGATCGGCTTGTTGGCACAGCCGTCGGGGTACGAGCTAAACACGATCGGGGCCGACTCCGTGCCGGACTTGCTGAGGACCAGCGGCTCGGCGCGCCACACATCGCCACATTTCAACAAGACCCGATCGCCTGGCTGCAAGTTCAGTGAGTTCACCTTGCCGATCGTGGCGAAGGCGTTGCCTGCAGATAAGCCGTTGTTGTTGTCGTTGCCCGTGGAACTGGACACGTAATAACTCACGGCGGCCGGGCTGGCCGATGACGTCCGTGCGACGATGAACACCACGCTGGAGAGAATGAAGAGCAAGGCAAGTCTGGTGCGAAACATGCGGGACTCCTATTTCATGATCACCGGCAGATACACCAGTCGATCAGTGGGCATCAGCTTGAGGGTGTCTGTCAAGAAAGGTGTGTTATCCAACACCGCATTCAAGGTGATGGTGTACCACGCGTAATTGGTGAGGCCAGTCAGCGGATAAGCGCGCGTGGGGCTGATGAGGTTGTTGATCATGATCGGCACGGTCTGGCTGTAATACGAAATGCTCCACGTGCTGGTCACGGGCAGGGTACCGCTCAGGGTCCATGTAAGACGGATCACTTCGTCGCCGGGTGCGCCTTGCAGCTGCAGCCCGGGCCAGACGAGACCGTAGTCATCCCGGTAAGTATCCCACATCGCTTCGGTAAAATCGTCCCAGCAGCGTGTCCAGTCCCCGGGCGCTTCCAACGTCATGTAGCGGTCTTGATAGTCGAACAGTGCGTCATGATCCCACAGGTCTTTCGCCTCCATGATGTGCGCCGCCAACACGAACCCGGCCCAAGCGTTGGCGGTGCAGCATTGGCGATAAACGGCGCACCACGCTTTGTTATCGGCACTGGGGTTGTCGCTATGCACGATGCCCCATTCGGGCAGGCCCAGATCGGACGCTTGATATTCTTCCAGATAGCAGCCGCGCAGATCGGGATCAGGCGTCCGATCGATATCGGCCTGCGTGACATAGAACGTCTGGCCATCTTCGCCGAACATCACTGTCCCCGATCCGTCGCCGGGGCCGATGTGCTGCATGGCAGCGTCAGCGAGCATGAGCCCGGCAAACACGATCGGCCACTTGCGCCCGCTGGAGTGTCCGCCGTTGGGCGGCCAGTTTTCCTCGCCGCCGTTGATCGCCACGCCGTACAGATCGATCCCCAACTGCACGTAGCGGACGAGCAGCGTCTCTTTCTCTTGCGGCGTGAAATCGAGGTGCAGCATCAAGGCGCCGATGCCGACCTCCGTGGCGATCTCGCGCCCGTAGTTGGGCATGTTCTCTTCAGGATGGTGATAGCCGCCCATCCAATTGGGGACGTGATCGATCCAGGGTCTTTCGAAGAAGCGCTCGACTTCGGCCAAGCTGGGCGTCTCGGCAACCGGCGCTAAGTGAGCCAATCGCGCCCGATTGAGTTGTGACGTGTTGAAGCGGATCGTTTTATCGCTGCCGGTGTACGGAGGTCGAAAACTTCCGGCGGGCGCGGGTGCGGCCAACACCGTTAAAATCGCCGCCGTCTTTAACTGGACGCGTCCTCCGGCTTCGGGCAGACTGATCGAAGAGACCAGCGAAGACCCCGGCGGCGCGATCAAAGGATTGGCGGCCGATAAGGCCTGACCATTCGGACGGGCGACGTTGAGCGCAGCATCGAAGTCCGGGCCGTAGCCGCCATACATGGCGCTGTCATAGCCTTGAGCTGTTCCGTGCGCGGGCGAAGGATTGATCATCGAACCGTTGATCGTGCGTGTGCCGCTAAGAACGGAAGCGGGTGAGATCGCCGTGATGGTCACCGGCCCTGTCACCCAATAATCGCCGTTGGCAAACTGGCCATACTCCGTGGGTTGACTGAACGTCCAGGTGATGCCGTGCTGACTGAGTTGGTTAGCAGTACCGTAAGGCTTCTGGTTAGTCTGCGCCTCGATGAGTTGCGGCCAGTAAAGCGCCACAGCGAGTCCGGCAGAAATCATCGTCAAGATGATGAGGCTGCGTTTGATGGATGGTGAGTTCACGTCAAACTCCTTATTTGCGAATGAGCGGCAAATAAGTCGCTTTGTCTAGACTTAAGTTCGACAGATGCACCTGCATCTCTGCTTCGTTGATCGTGCCCACACCTTTGCCATTGCAGCCGATCAGCGCCTGCCGCAAGTGATTGTTGTTGTCGGGATTCATGAAGGTCTGGCTGGTGGCGCAGGGATACATGACGTACTTGCACATCCAGTAGTCCAGCGTCACCGGATCGGCGCACAGGCCCACGGTCTTGGTGTTGGCAGCGGTCGTGGTGGTGCGACCGCGATAGCCGGTGTACTCCGCGACGGTGAGATAAAACGCGGGCTGTAAGATCTGAGTGATCAACTGCCCGACGGATTCACCCATCGCCTGCGGGTTGACGGGCGAGTCATAGCCAACGCCGTGTAGATTGACGCCCGACGATCCGGCAAACTCGACGATGCCCAGGTGACACTTCAACGCGCTCGTCGGCCCGGCGTAATCTTCGGAGTTGTAACTGCCATGATTGTTGAGTGTGGGCAGGACGATGATTTTCACCGGCTGACCGGTATAACTGCCGCTGTGCCACACACCATTCTTGAAATCGATCACGTGGCCGCTGTAGGCCGATCGTAGCAAGGCGTGCGAGAGACGCACGGTGCGCGCATTGGCCGTGGTGGTGTACGTGGTGCGCACCCAGCCATGTTTGCCCGCCGCTAAACCAGCGGGCCCGGTGGCCTGAACAAAATCTGCGGATTGACCCACGTCATACAGCGGGATGGCCGTAACGTTGTGGATGCCGCGTGTGTGATAGTCATTCACCAACTCGAAGTAATTCATGTCCGCCCAGTTGTTGGTGCGATTGTAGCCGCTCGACATGTTCCAGCAGTAACTGCCGTTGAGCGCGGTGGCCGAATCGCGATGGAGATGCTCGGCGATGATGATCTCTCCGGCAAAGCCGCCCGGCCGATTGAGAATCACATCGATCAAGGCTTTCAGCGACTGCGTGTGCGTATAACCTTGCAGCGGCCACTGGCCGTTGGGTTTCAGCACCACCGCATCGTCGTGCCCGATGAAGGTTTGGATACCACCGGCCAGCGCCACCGCGCGCTGCACGTTGGTCACCGGCGTGCCGTTGCGCGCAATGTAGAGATGATGCTGTGTGCCCTGCGCCATCAAGTGGGGCAGCCAGCGATCAAGTAATGGTGTGAACGGCGCAGCTGCGGCTGTCACACCTAACGCGGTTAGAAACTGTCGACGGGATAAGCGGGTCATGTTTTTTCTCCTTGAACGATCGTCATTTCAAGATCAGCGGCAAGAAAACTGTCTGACTGCTGGACAATGCGATGATGTCGCTTGCCTGTGGCGCTAACGTCGCTCTCAATGTGCGTGTCGTTCCCGAGCTCAACGGATAGGCTTTGCCAGACAACAACGCGAGGCCGGTGAGCGATTGAGTGGGCAATCCCAATGCATTCGCCTGTAAGGTAACTGTCACTGTGGTGGTCGTATCGAGAGTGTTATGCAGCGTGAAGTGCAAGTTGGGCCACGCGCCGAAGCGCTCGATGTAAACGCGCCAATCCGAGGTCGAGGCATAAGTCATGGATTGCCCCCCGGCCACATTCAAGCGACGAATCAATGGGATGTAGCGCTGGAACAGAGATCGATCGCGATTGTACAGCGCGGGATCGTCCCAGTAGCGATTGGTGGAAGCATCGGCGCTGAACATGCTGGGATAGATACCGTAGAACAGGCACACCTGAAAGTAGCGTTCGACCAGTGCATGGCTTAGATTGGCAAAGTCGGTGTTCATCAACAGGCCGTAGGGTCGTTGATAAGCGAGCGTGCGGTAGTAGCTCAAACTCGCATCGCTCTGGGGGACAAACCGGCCGGTGTAGAACCAGTCAGTTTCCCGGCCCATGAAGTCGAAGAGATCAGCTCCCCACGGCATATCGAGCAGGACGCCATTCGCCATGGTGCGTTTGCCAAAGCGCTGATGCACATCCTGTGTCAGCCAGCGTGCGAACTCGGTGGTCGCGAAAACTTCCGGGATGCCCACTCGCCGATCGGCCGTGCGATACGTCAACGGCGTATCGAGTGCCGCAAAGTGCGCCGCGCGAAAATCGAGGTCGGTAGTCCGGGCCAGATAACTGTCGATGTATTCACCGTCGAGGCCAGGCGTGGTGGTATAGGCTTGCTGCGTCGTCGCATTCCAATCCAAGTGTGCTTTATTGAACGGGTAAGTTGCGTCGGCGATGTCAGGATCAGGATTGAGTGTGAACACGGCGCAACCGCCCACGCCGCCGCACCACGGCTCCACGTCTGGCACGTAGCGATAGCGATCACTCTCGTCGAAGAAGCCTGAGCTCAGCGTGGCCTCCGCCCGATTGCGCTGGGCGGTCGAACCGTTTTGATATTGATCGTGCAGGTAAGCGATCACCTGATCGTAGTTGTTCACATCAACGCTCGTCGTCGTGATCGGCAGCCAGTGCGACCACGGTTCGGAGACGTAGCGAAAAGAGAGAATGCCCGCGCCATCGTCAAAGCTGACCTGATTTAAGCCACCCAGTTCGTGCACGCCGATGCCGAAGTCCTGTACGTTCGTGATCGGCGCGACGTTGGAGAAAGCGATCCAGATGCCTTCTTGCTCGGGCGGAATGCGGCGCGTGAAAGATTGCGGGAAGCGATCGTAATAGCCCTGGGCTGCCGCGCGAAAACCGCCGTTGGCTTCAGTCCGATAGAGAATGAAGTCCACCCATGCCCGATTGGGAAACTTGCTCGTCAATGGCGATAGACCCAGATCGAAAGCGGCATAGAATTGATGCGTCGCCGGGTTGTAGATCAGGCGCAGGGCGCGTGGACTATCAAGCGGCACACCCAACGCGATGCCGCCGGACGATCCGCTCACGCTGGCCCACGGATATTTGCTCAGGTGACCGTTCGCACCGAGATCGTCATACCAACTGAAGTTGGCCAACTCCTTTGCGCCGCTGATGATGCGACTGGCACGAATATCATCGCCCCAAGTCCAATTCGTGGCGCTGACGGGTAATGCGAAGTAGAGCGTGAGCGCTCGTGTGAGGCTGGCCGTGTCGGTCAGTTCAGCGTGAACGGTGATGCGATCGGCAGTGGCGGTATAGACGGCGCGAAAGTCCAATGACAGCGCAGGAAGAGTGCTTGTCTGGACGAGCGCATTCTCGATCGAGTTGATGCTGCCGCCCACATGATAGTAATCGCTCTGTGCAGCGACATCGCGCACGAAGAAACCGCCCAGATAAGCATGCGCTGCATCTTGCACGGACGAGCCAGCCAAACTCACGTTGGTTACTGCGCCGCCAGCGGATGACAGCGTCAAGCTCAAGCCGTCAGTCGTCGCGAGCGACAAGTTTTGACCGCCGTAAGGCACAGGCACAGGCGCAGTCGTCGCCACCTGAATACTGTCGAAATCGGCAACCTCGGCGTACACCTCGCTGATACGCAAATCATCGAACCAGGCCGTGCCTGCGTGTGTGTTGCGCAGCAAGACGTAGACGTTGATGGACTTGATCGGCTTGGCCGGGACGATGAAGCGTTCGCGGAATTGCCAATCGTGTGTACCGGTGTCGAAGTTGATCGTCTGACCATACAACGGGGTGTCATCCATGTAGCGGATGTCTAGATAGACGCTGTAATTGCTATCGACGTCACCGGTCAGTCCGCTGGCTTTGCTCCAACCGCTGAGATCGATCGGATGAGTTTGTGTTTGATTGAGCGTGACGATTTGGTATGCGCCGTGTGATTCGCTGCTGGCCGCATTGATCAAACGTAGTGCCCGCCCGCCAATGCGCCCGCCCGTCGCGTCGATGCCATAACCAGAGACGTAGGCGGTCCAGTTGGTCGCCGTGATGGCTGATCCATTTTCAAAGCCGGGATTGAGCAACAGGTTGCCTGACATGGGCAGCGTGTTGGTAGCGGGCGTGAAGACGATCCAGGGAGCGGCGGCCGCTGCGCGTGAGGGAGCACTGACCTGCCAAGCGCCCACCTGTGGTGCGACGCTGAGCACCAGGAGGATCAGTGTGGGCAGAAGACAGATCGTCAGGTTCAAGAGTGACGTGCGTTTCATGTTGACCTTCATTTTCTGATCAGGGGCAGATACACGGTCGCTGAATATTCGGGAACGGCGATCTGATAGACGTGCACGGCTGGCTCTTCGCCATAAGCCTCGGTGATGTAGACGCGACCGCTGGCGGGATCGTAAGTGGCCCCGACGATTCGCGCGCTGCCCGCATTATCCATTTCGGTGAGACGCCATAGAGCATACGGTTGCACCTCCCAAGACTGTTTCTGACCGTTCTTGACGGCCAATAGCTCGAGCGCATCATAGGCCCAGACCTGGTGAACGTAGGGATAGGCATGGGTGCCCTTGGAGTCATCGACCGGATCGTTGCATTCTTCGCCTGTTCCATAGCAGTAGAGGCCGATGCCCTGTCTGCCGAAGAAGAGCACGCTGCGTGTTGCCGGTGGAAAAGCAATCCCCACGATCTGTGTTGCCAGATTGAAGTAGTCATTCTGCGTGTCGACTGCGGCCAGTGGATGCTCCAGAGGATAGGCCAAAACCGGTGTCGCCGAGACCGGGTTGGTGTTGCCCACGTCGTCCGGATCGAACACGGCTGCAGCCGGCCCAGCGGATGTGCGACTGATGATGGGAAGGCAACACTGCCCGGTCAGTGCCGGACCACCCAGCGCCGATTGCCACTCCGCCGGGATCAGCGTCATGTAACCGGAGACGATGCTGGCCCAATCACCGACTGGATATGGCCCCTGGATATCGCCCGTCTGCGAAAGGATCGTCGAAGAAGCAAAGTGTGAGAGGACTTGATTGTAGTTGGCATCGTAGTAGCCGTAAGCCGAGACGATCAAGCGGCCATTGTAAATCAGCGTGCCGCCCAGCTTGACCATGTAATCGTCCACCTGATCGAGCCGCCCCTCGGTCACATCCGTACAATTCTGGAGGATCGAAGCGGTCTGTGTCAGGCTGATAGTCGCGGGAATGCTGATCTCGCATAGCTCTTGATACCAATCGTGCCCGCCAAAGAACAATCCGTTCCGCGCGGGATCATAAGTGAGTGCGTGTCCGCCATAACCCAGCGGGTGAGCATCATCATCTTGATGCGGAACGCTGAATGCGCCGACATAGGAGAGCGCCGATCGGGTGAGCAGCGGAAGATCAGTCAACGCGGTAGAGGCCGCCGGGGCTGGCGTTGCAACCGATCGCGGCTGTGACGCACCAGACGTGACACGCGAGGCCGAGGTCGTCGAGTTCTTGAGAACCACCGGCAAGTAAACGCGCTGCCCGCCAATCAGCAATTGCACGCCGATCGTTTGCGTGAATCCGCCGCCGCTGCCACTGACGGGAATATTCAACCACTGCCCGATGCCCGTCGTACCCTCGTGGACGACGGTCAACGTCACGACATTCGATCCGGCGATGGTGGCCGTACTCAAGGTTGGCGTCAGGCCCGGCGCAGGACCCACGGTCAACGTGACGGCATGTGGCAGGTCACTCGGATACAGGTGCAGTGCATAAGCGGCGGCGCCGCCCAGTTCGATCGCTTGTGATGTTGGCTCGGAGCGCAGATCGAAGCCGCCTTCGTAGCGTCCGATGTCGTAGGCTGTGCCTGCGTGCCAATCGCTCACGCCGAATTTGTTGAGCAGGGTGGTCAGCGAAGCCGGTAGGGCCGCCGCACCCCGCTCGAGTGCGGTGGTGCTCGCCGAGGTGAGATGGAAATCGGGCCACGAGCCGTCCCATAGATCGTGATCGTTCGCGTTGTAACTCCACAAAGCCGGATCGCCCTCCACGCCGTGGTCTTCCCAGATGGTGTTGGCCTGAACTTCAGCCAGGGTTTGATAAGGCGTCCAGGTGTCAGGCGATTCGGTCGAGACGACCAGGTTGCCTGCTTTCCACAGGCCGCCGCTGCTGTAAGGCCGCCAGCCGTTGTTGAAGTACAGGTTGTGGTCGATCGTCACGTTGCTGAACGTCGGCGTCGCTCCGGTCGCGATGACGCCGTAACCTTCGTTGTTCACGACAAGGTTGTTGACGAGCTGCGTGTTGACGCTGCCATGCGTGTCATACTGCGGCCCGCCCACACTGAAACCGTACAACGAGTTGGCCGCGATGTTGTTCCCGTACACGATGTCGCCGTCGCGGAACACGCCGTATAGCACGTAATCGGCGTAGGCGTTGTTATAGGCGATATTGCGATAAGCGTGCAGCCCACTGGCGTGATCGACGAAGAGACCATAGCCGCCCAGGCCGCGCACCTGGCTGCTGTCGCCGCCCGTGTAACGGTGGCGCTTCTCGGCGATGGACGACCAACCATAGGTGTTGCGGAAGATGTTGCCCGTGATCAACACGTCGCGGAAAACGTGCGTCTGCGGCGCAGAACCCCAGAACTTGAGCGCGCCGCAATCGGTGTTTTGCTGGCAGGCCTCCTCGAAGAGGTTGTCTTTGATCAGAATCTCGCCGGTTTTGATCTCGCTGGGCAAGAAGCCGTAACCCTTGTTTGATTGGATCACCGATCGGGAAAACTGCACGCCGTTGTGCGCGACGTGATGCACGTGATTGCCCTCGAAGGTCAGCTTGTTGGTGAAGCCGAATGACAGGCCCACGGCATTGTCGTCGTCGGTGCGAAAACCCAGATGGTGCATTTCGTTGTTGCGAATGACCGTGTTGTGCACGCCGGAGCGCGTATAGGAATTGGGCGCGGCGTTGTTCTCCCACCAGTGAATCAAGCGGATGCCCAGCGTGTCGATGTAGGCGATCTCGGAATCTTCCAACGTGAAACCGTCGACGACGTTGGTAGCCGGTGAACTGGCGCTGACACTCTGCTCGATCGAGACGCCCCAGTTGGCGTAACGCAGCGTGGCGTTGCGCACCGTGTTGTCATATGACTTGTGTTCAGTCCAGTTGCGTTGATACACGGCCGTGCCGTTGACGAGTTCGATCTTCAACCCGTCGAGGGTAGTGTAAGAACGATTCTGCAGGCTAAAGCCGTTCTCGCGCCGGGAAATCTCGATATTCTGCGTGGCGGGGTTCCCGGCAGTGAGCGGCCACAGATAGAGTCGCTTTGTCGCTGCGTCATACCACCACTCACCGGGTGTATCGAGCAGGCGCGGCTTGCCTTCCACGTAATACTTCGCACCCCAACCCAGCCCGGGATTGCCGGTGCCGCCATCGTGCTCGCAGATGCGATCGACCGTGATGCGCCCATTGGCGACATCATGCGCCGTGATCGTACGACGATAAGTGTAATGCCCCTGCAAAGTATCGATGGCGATCACCGTCGCGGCGTCGCGAGTCGCGACGGCGACCACGTCGTCTCGCGTCCATGCGACGGACCCGTCGTCGAGGGCCACCGTGGACAGCAGGGCGTCCACCCCGATGACGTGCAGGTGCTCCTCGGTCACCGCCGACGGCGCCACCC
>Ga0209254_10000888_pt1 | contig 26188 bp, 27 predicted proteins | sample FrelakmetDIP11DI_FD_187148 | JGI IMG/M metagenome (GOLD analysis project Ga0209254, IMG submission 187148) | Freshwater lake sediment microbial communities from the University of Notre Dame, USA, for methane emissions studies - DIP11 DI (SPAdes)... | ecosystem: Environmental > Aquatic >...
GCCCGCCGACGTGCTGCGCAGCGCCACGTTGGCGCCGGCGCGTTTCATGGGGATGGAGGTCCGCCTCGGCACGGTGGCTGAAGGCAAGACCGCTTCACTGGTGTTGGTCAAAGGCAATCCACTGGAAGATATTCGCAACGCGCGACTGATCGATGGCGTCTTCCTGCGCGGCACATACTACGACCGTGCTGATCTGGATCGCTTGCTGAGTGAAGCCAGGAAGTTGACCAATCCCTAAGGCGGGGAGGTAGCGATGAACGACAAAACCAAGATCACCTTGACTCCGGAGCAGGAAACTTTGCTTATCCCGCTCTATGCCAAAGCGCAACCGGAGAACCCGTTGTTTTTCGATCCCAGAGCGCGGGACATCCTCGATCGCGTCGCTTACGACTTCAGTCGATTGCGCGTGCCCTACAAGACCGTGGTGTTGATCTGCCAACGCGCCAAGAAGTTCGACGCCGCCACGCGGGCCTTCCTGATTGAGCACCCGAACGGCGTAGTGCTGCACTTGGGTTGCGGCCTGGACAGTCGCTTTTGGCGCGTCAATAACGGCCAGGTTGAGTGGTACGACCTGGACATGTCGCCCGTGATCGATCTGCGCTGGCAATTTTATCCGGCAGCAGAACGCTACCACCTGATCGCTTCATCCGTGACTGATCTGGGCTGGATGAACGCAGTGACGGCGAATGCTCAGCCTGTGCTGGCCGTGGCTGAGGGACTGCTGATGTACCTCGGCGAAGCCGATGTCAAGCGCCTGTTCTTGCGATTGCGCGAGGTTTTCCCGGGCTGCCGGCTGATCGCCGATGTATTCAGCCGAATGACGGCCCGCTCGGCCACCCGGCATCCTTCGCTGAAGCAAACCGGCGCGAGCATCGGCTGGGGTATCGATGATCCGCGCGAAGTGGAGGGCTGGGCGCAGGGTATTCGCCTGCTGGAAGAATGGTACTTCACGCAGGACCCGGATCTGAACCGGCTCAACCTGGGCTACCGTCTGGCTTACAAACTGGCGGGAGCGTTCAAGATGGTGCAGCGAGCGCACCGCATTGTGTATTACCAGTTGTGCACCGCACCGCCTGACTTGTGTTATGCACGGGAGGTCAAACCATGAACCAGTTAAATCAACGCGACATGCAGCAGCATGTCACCATCTTGGGTTGGCTGTACATCATCGGCCATGTGTTCTTCATCGTGATCGGCGGTTTCGTGTTTGTGCTCATGACGAGCATCGGGTTTTTCATTCGCGATCCGGAAGCGCTGCCGATCCTGAGCATTGTGGGCACCTGGACGGCGTTATTCCTGGCGGTGCTGGCGCTGCCAGGACTCATCGCCGGTTATGGCCTGCTGAAACGCAAGATGTGGGGTCGCGTACTGGCGATCATCGTGGCGTTCTTCGGGTTGATCAACTTCCCGATCGGCACCGCCATTGGCGTCTATGCGCTGTTCGTCCTGCTGCAAAACGCGGCGGCGGAATACTTTTCAGGCAGCGAATAGCAGAGGAGAACAGGGAATCTGGCTTGTCCGCAAACAATCGTGTCCAGCGCGAAGCCATCCGGTGGAGTGGATAGGAGGATCAGCCATGACACAGGATAACTACTTATCCCGCACGAAGCGGTTAATGCGAACCTTTGATACATTGCTCGCCCGCGTAGAGCCAGCGGTCATTGCCTGGCTCGGCGAGGAGCAGGCAAGTCGGTTCATGCAGGAGTCGCGGCAAGAATATGTGGATCTGATACCGCGGATTCCGTTCATCGGGAACAACACTCTGACGCTCAGTTTTTTCTTCCCGACCACCCGCTATCTGGCCGTATATCGAGCCTTGCAGCGGCAAGGCCGAACGGTCGAAGAGGCGGGGCGACTCGTCTACCTGATGGGGGCAGAGGAAGCGCGGGCGATCCCCTATATTGCCCGGCGACTGATGGCGTATTTCTGGTTCTCTGCATTGTTCAGGAAGCTCGTCAAGCCACGAGCGATCAGGTCGCAACAGCGCCGGTATCCGGGTGCATCTGTCATCAACTACGTGGAAGGTGACGGATGCGAGTTCGACTATGGCGTTGATTACCTCGAGTGCGCCAATTGCAAATTTCTGCAAGCCGAGAATGCTCTCGAACTCGCGCCTTATGAGTGCGCCACTGATAGGCCTATCAGCGAACTGATGGGATGGGGGCTAACTCGAACTATGACCATAGCTGAAGGATTCCCCAGGTGCGATTTCCGTTTCAAGAAAGGCGGCAGAACACGCGTACCCATCCCTCAATCGTTGGAGGCGCTGCCTGGGACGGAATCGGCCTGAATCCTGCTGACATCTGGAATCGATCAAGAAGCAAGTAACAGCACGCGTCGGCGTCTGACGCAGTAGCATAGCTGGAGGTCAAAATGATCCGTAATACATTGTTCGCCTTGTTGATGCTGTTCAGCTTAACGTTGTTGTCTGCGTGTAGTCCTACGCAGACCAGCCCAACGTCGGCAGCGACACCATCACCTGAATCCATCATGCCCAATCCGGCGGCGGTCTATTGCGAGCAACAGGGCGGCAAGTCGGAGATCGTGACTGCGGCCGATGGCAGCCAAAGCGGACTCTGTGTCTTTCCCGACAGCAGCCAATGTGACGAGTGGGCTTATTTCCGCGGTGAGTGTCGGCCGGGGGATTCATTAGTGACGCCTGCTCCAGTGGTGTCTCCAACACCCGTGTCTACCTCGCCGACGGTGAAGCCTGTTTCTGTGGCCACGCCTACACCGATGGCGACATTGCTGCCGCCGTTGGTGATCGATGATTCATGGGGGACTTACGCCAACGACAAGTACGGTTTCTCTTTCCGTTATCCGGCTGGTTGGAAACTGAAGGAGATCACCGGCCAAGATAACACCATGAGCGGGCACGCCGTTCATCTGCTGCACCCGACCGATCCAACCGTGAGAATGATCATCGCGTTCAAGCACGTCGACGAAGATCAACGCATTGCGCCCACGGGCATGGGCGACGGCGAACTTGTTTCGCGGGGCAGCGTGCCGCTCCTCGGTCAGCCGGTCGAACGAATTGCGCGGGTTGCTCTGGAGAAAGACCTGGCGGTCTACTACGGCTGGCCTCGGGCCGCCGTGGCAGGTGCTGATCTGGCCTTCTGGCTCGCGCTGGATTGCGCCTGTTCTCCGGCTGATCCAGCAGTCACAGGCCTAACGCCCGAAGTGGAACAGATTGCTGACGCGGTGGTCGAATCGATTGCTGTGAATCGGTAACTCACGTTACGCAGAAACGGCATCCCTGGACCGTTTCTTGCTGCGGGCATGGGGATGCCCACCCTACGGATTGCGGGAGGCGTAAACGATGAGTAAGCCAATCGGGTTGACGCGAGCCGCGCAATACGAAATCCGCGTGAAGGGTGAACTCGACGCGCGCTGGGAGTCGTGGTTCGAAGGAATGACGATTACGCCGGGCGACGACGAAACGATCCTCAGCGGAACAGTGGCCGATCAGTCCGCGTTGCACAGCCTGCTGCTGCGGATTCGTGATCTGGGCCTGCCCTTGATTGCGGTGAATCAGATTGAAGTTTAGCTGCGCAAGGAGGTGCTGACATGTCATGGCTTAAACCGATTAAGCATTGGATCAAGCGTTGGCCGTTGGCCGCCTACGTGCTCCTGCTGTTTGGCGTCGAATGGCTGTTGGTATGGGCGTTTCAATCAACGACGACACCAAGCGTGGCGTTGTTCATCGGCGCATGGCTGCCCAACATCGCCGGTGTGCTAATCACGGCTGTTGTCGGCGGGCGTGACGGCCTGCGCCGTTTGTTCAGCCGCGTGGTGCGCTGGCAGGTGGAGTTCAAGTGGTACGTGATTGCATGGTGGGTGCCAGTGATCATCGTCATGCTGGCGCTGAGCATTTACGCGGTTAGCGGCCACGCCTTGCCGGCCATCGCACCTGAAGCGCTGGTGATCCCGCTGCTGCTGGTAAATGTTGTGCTGGGGCCGCTGGGCGAAGAGTTGGGCTGGCGCGGCACGGCCCTGCCGTTGATGCAAGAGCGATGGAATGTGATCACGGCCAGCCTGGTGCTGGGCGTGATCTGGGGCCTCTATCACGTGCCAACCTTTATCCTGCCGGGTTTGCCACAAAACAATGTACCGGTGCTGGCGTTCATGCTCGGCGCGATGGCGCTGAATATCTTCATGGTGTGGATGTTCAATCACACGCACGGCAGCCTGATTATGCCGTTCCTGGCGCATTGGTCTTTCAACTTCGTCGGCAGCGCCACCGGCGTTTACGGCGTTCCGGCGCTGCTCTGGCTGATCGCGGGCTTGTGGTGGGTTGTCGCCGCGGCGATCTTTGTGCTGGACTGGGCGCGTGTCGTGCCACGTCGTTTGCAGCCGCATTTGAGGTAAATGATCATGCGCGGGCAAACCACATTCCTGAACAAAGCCATCGTCGTCACCGGTGCTTCCAGCGGCATTGGCAGAGCTCTGGCCCTGCGCTTGGCCGATGAGCGCGCATGGCTGGCCCTGGCCGCACGCAATGCCGAACGCCTCGAAGCGCTGGCGGTAGAGTGCCGTCAGCGCGGGGCGAAAGCCATTGCCGTTCCGACCGATGTCGCGTGTGAGGCGCAATGTAAGGCTCTCGTCGATCGGACCTGCGGCGAATACGGACGGCTGGATATGCTGATCAACAACGCCGGTATCGCTATTGGCAGCCGACTCGAAGACCTGCCTGATCTCCATCTTTTCAAAGAAGTCGTCGACGTGAACTTCTACGGCATGGCGTATTGTACATACTACGCTCTGCTGCATCTGCGGGAAACTAAAGGACGAATCGTCAATGTCTCAAGCTTGGGCGGCAAGCTGGCCATTCCCTTTAACACCTCATACGTCGCCAGCAAATTCGCGATGATCGGCTTCTCTGACTCGCTGCGCATGGAGCTGGCGAGGGCCGGCGTCAGTGTGACCGTGATCTGTCCTTACTGGGTGGTGACGGAATTCCACGAGAGATTCATGGATAAAGACGGCCGGCCGCAAGGCCCAGCAGGGCGGGCCATTTATACGGAGAAGACGATGACGGCTGATCGGTGCGCGCAGATCATCCTCGACGCAGCACGACGACGCAAGCGCGAGGTCGTGATGAAGCCAGGACCGCTGGCCCTGTGGTTGCACCTGATCGCACCCGGCTTTATGGACAGGTTAACCATGAAGATCATCCTGGGCCCCGCGATTAAGCGAACCCTGAAAGCCAGAAGCTAGATCAGCAGGCAGGTTGCCATGACACGCACTTTCCCGAAAAATGGATACGACCCGCTTACCGGCGAATGGAACGACAGCCTGACAGGCGACTATCTCTGGTCGAGCGTCAACACGCGCGAGGCTACCCCCGATATAACGACACCCTATACCTGGTCGGCACTGCGGTTTGGGTTCGCACAAATGACCATGCTGCCTGGTTACTCGCCGGTGGGAAACATTTGCGGTCGCGTCTACAACAATGCCAGCGTGGGAGCAACGGCCCTTCAGGCGCTCGGGCGCAGGAATTCGTTCGACGCTTCCAGCAAGGAACTGTATGGCATCGATCCCAATGACGTCGGCTCGTGGAATGTGCCGCTTATTCCATGCGGATTTCGGGAGCGGGTGCTGGTGTTTCGTAACGCTCTTCAGATCATGCGCAAGGTCAGAAATGCCCTGAAGAGTGTCGATAAGTTTGTGGAGACCAATCGCGGCTGGTGCGAAGCGCAACATCACGAATTGCCCAACTATGACCAGGGAGAACTTATTCGATGGTCCAACGAGATTCTCCTGCCCTATCTGATCAGGTGTTTTTGGTGGATGGCCAGTGGCGCGATCACACAGGCGAACTTCATCAGCAAATTACGCCGCGACCTGCTGGCCATTCTCAGCTCCGATGACACCGTGGCGCTTCTGTCGAACGTCAGCAACGAGGACGAATTTCTGTCCAGCCTAGGAATCGTCGCTGGGCTTGACAGGCTGAGGCGTGGGCAAATGAGCCGCGCAGAGTACGTGAAGAAGTATGGGCATCGCGGTCCGCATGAAGTGGAAATGTTCATTCCCCGCCCGGCGGAAGATCCGCACTGGATCGATGAGCAATTGGCTGGTCTCGAACGCGCCGCGGTGGACGTGGATACGTTGTTGCGCGAGCAGCGCGCTCGCTATGAGGCTGCGTTACTGAATCTGCTCCAAGCCGCCTCGCAAAATTTTGATTCGTTTTTGGAAAGGCTGCAGGAAGCCGCCCGCCTCACCCGCCTGCGCGAAGCGGGACGATCTGAAGTTGTCCGCACCTTCTGGGTCTCGCGTGTCTTTGTCTTATGCGCGGGCGGCCTGTGCGGATTAGGCGAGGATGCGTTCTTTTTGGAATATGAAGAGCTCTTGCGTCTGCTTCGTGGGCAAAACGATTTCACCGATCAAATACTTGCCCGCAAAACAGCCTATGAAAAATTCTCTGCGCTGCCGCAATATCCGACGCTCATCATGGGACGCTTCGATCCCATCGCCTGGGCCGCTGATCCCAATCGCCGCACGGATATTTACGATGCGACCGGGCGCATCAGCCAACGCTTCGCGCATCAGATCAAAGGTCTGCCCGGTTCGGCGGGTCGGGCTGAAGGTCGAGTGCGAATCGTGAATTCTCCTGAAGAGGGAAATCAACTCCAGCCCGGCGAAATCCTGGTGACAGTCACCACCAACGTTGGCTGGACCCCGATTTTCCCGCGCGCCGCGGCAATCGTGACGGATGTGGGCGCGCCACTCTCACACGCCGCCATCGTCGCCCGGGAGTTGGGCATCCCGGCGGTAGTGGGCTGTTTCAATGCGACCTCGACGCTCAAAACCGGTGACCGCATCCGCGTGGATGGCGGACAAGGCATTGTCGAGATTATCGAGAAAGCCTGACGAACCCATACAGTGTCAAACCGCTCAGCCGGGTGAAAAAATCCGAGTCGAAGATGGTATAGCTACAGCGGTGACGATCATCACGCGGTACGTGCGCAGAAACGGAGTCTCGTAATGCCCAGCTTGAGAAGTCGCCTGACGTCTTGCAAGATGCGCGGTGTCGTCCTTGCGATACTGCTGTTATTCGCCAACTTGATCCTTGTGGCCTGCGGCCCGACAGCCACCGATATCCCTGTCACGCCATCAACCGCAACGCCTGTCGCGATTGTTCAACCCACGGCCGCCGTAGCGCTTTCAGAACAACAGTTAGCCATCCTCGGCAGTCTGGAAAAAGTCGACGACTTTCCGCTGTACACGATGCACTACTACGGGCCGACCGAACCCGCTTCGTCGAGATTGGTCCTGCCCCAGGAATCAACCGCGGCGCAGCAGCCAGCGTGGGCCTGTTCGCTGTTCGCGGTGCTGGGCGGTGACAACAAATTCTATGGCCGCAACTTCGATTGGGTGGACAGCCCCGCTTTGCTGCTATTCACGCATCCCGCCGACGGCTATGCCTCCGTCTCGATGGTTGATCTAGCCTATCTGGAATTTGGTGACAAAGTCGATCAGCTGGCTGAACTGCCGCTCGATCAGCGCTTACCACTGCTCGACGCTCCTGGGTTGCCCTTTGACGGGATGAATGAGCGCGGTCTGGTCGTCGGCATGGCGGCAGTACCGGACGGCAACAGGCGGCCCGATCCTGGCAAAAAGACAGTCGATTCGTTGCAAGTTATTCGCAAGATGTTAGATCAGGCCGGCACAGTAGATGAGGCCGTGGCCGTTCTACAACAGGTCAACATCGAGTGGGGCAGCGGCCCGCCGCTGCATTACCTCATCGCGGATCGATCGGGACAGTCGGCGCTGGTTGAGTTCTATCAGGGCAAAGTTCAAGTCATTCCCACTGACAACCCCTGGCACCTGGCGACCAATTTCCTGGTCAGTTCGGTCGGCGACCACACTGCCGGGCAATGTCCGCGCTACGACAAGATCGATCAGCGACTTTCGGCTGCGGGAGGCCGCATTGACGCCGCGGACGCCATGCAGCTGTTGCATGATGTGTCGCAGCCCAATACGCAATGGTCGGTTGTCTATGGCATAAACACTGGTAGGATCGTTGTGACGCTTGGGCGAGAGTATAGCCGCGCGCATACTTTCCAGATCGAGCCCAAGGACTGACGCCTCTGCCTGCTCAGCGCGCTATCGGGCGTGACGCTGGCGCTGATTCAAGCGGCGCAGGAGTTGCAGCCGGTGGTGCCGCAGTTTGTGGTCCTCGTCTCAGCCACAGCGCGCAGACGATGAAGCCGCTAAACAAAATCAGTGCGCCGCTGATGTATGGATAATTCGGACCGAGATCGAAGATCGCCCCGGCCCACAGCGGCCCGATCACGCGACCGAGGCTCACCGCCGAGTTGCTGAGGCCCATCGCCGCGCCCTGGCCCAGCGTGGCGCGCTGCGAGGTGAGTGAGTGAATCGACGGCCGCAGGAACGTGGTGGTTAGCACGAAGAAACCCGTCGTGATCAAGACTGCCGCATAGCTCTGCGCCAACAGCAGCAACCCAAACCCGATCGCACCCGCCAACAACGAGATCAGAATGACCTTCGGTTCGCCCCACCATTTGGTCGCAACGCCGGTCAGCAGTCCGCGTCCGATCAAGGCGACAAAACCAACCACGGTCAAGATCGCGCCTACTTGCTCCGGCCCATAACCGTGTTTGTTCAGCATGAACAAGCCGAAGATCGCTTCGAAGTTCGCCGTGCCGAAGGTGACGAAGAACGCCATGAACAGCAGAAAGCGAATGGGGCTGCCTTTGCTCATCGCCTGACGCAAGCCGCGCCAATTGCCTATGCTGATCTTACCGACAGTCTGCACGCGCGCTTCTCGCGGCAGAGTTTCCGGCAGCAGCAGCGCGATCAACAACACCGACACCAGCGACAGCGCCGCGCCGATGAAGAACGGCGTCGCCAGCGAATCGCCGGCCAGCCAGCCGCCGATCCCTGGCCCAAGGATGACGCCCAATCCGGCCGCCGCCCCGATCGCTCCCATGCCACCGCCGCGCTCTTCCTTGGTTGTGCTGTCGCCGATATAAGCCATCGCGGTGGACAAGGCGGCCGAAGACAAAATGCCTGATAACGCTCTAGCGACAAACAACATCCACAACTCGGTCGCGAGGCCGAAGAAGAGCAGCGAGAGGCCATAGCCCAACACACCGATCATCAAGATCGGTTTGCGCCCCGTCCGATCGGACACGCTGCCCCACACCGGCCCGAAGATTAACTCTGTCAGCGCCGCCGTGGCGACGAGCAGGCCCAGCGCGCTGCCGCCCGCGCCCAGCTGATCGATGTAGAACGGGAAAATCGGAATGACCATCCCGAAGCCTAACATCACGACGATGAGCGAGAAAGATAGAATGAGCAGGTTACGATTTTTAGCGAACATGGAAATGCCCCAACTAAAACGTAAAGCATAATCCGTAATGGCCTTACGTTTTACGTTTCACACTTCACGTTTTACGCATTCAAAATCACTGTTCCCGCGCTGCCATCCACGGTGATAGTCTGACCATCCACGATGCGGCGCGTGCTGATGCTCTCCGAATTCATCCTGGTTCTTTCCCTCTCCCTTTCTCCGCTGGCGGATTTGTGTCAACGCATTCTTTTTACGTTTGACCTGCCCGATGCGGCGATCAGTCCGATCCCCACAATTCCAATGACCGCCGCGACTCCAGACTCGATCACGTCCATCAACAACAGCACAACAGCCACGCCTACAATGAGCAAACCAATAGCAAAAAGGGTTTTGTTGATTGGTATCTCTTTTCCCCTTTTGCCAATAACGAAGACGAGCAGAACAATTACCGCTACAACAATGATGGATACAAGGATGTAGATTGGTGAGATATTCATGGCAACTCCTTTCGTTTGAATATCCATTACATGGAACCAAGCGTCACCGTCCCCGCGCTGCCGTCCACACGTACATGGTCACCTGTTTTGAGAAGCATGGTGGCATTGCCGCAACCGACCACGGCAGGGATGCCCAGTTCACGGGCGACGATGGCGGCATGAGAGAGCGGCGCGCCCACGTCGGTCACAATTGCAGCGAGACGCGGAAAGAGCGGTGTCCAGCCGACGTTGGTTGTGACCGTGACCAGGATCTCGCCGGGTCGAATCTGGTTTCCTTCTTCCACGCAATCGATTCGACGAACGAGACCCTCCACACAGCCCGTTGCGCCTGCAAAGCCCTTGATGGTGGAAGTCCTGTGTGTGCATGTTGAAGTACGTGCGTCGAAATAGTCACTGCGACGATCGGGATCAACTGCCCACTTGAACGGATCGAACCTGCCGATGATGATGGACGGATAAGGAGGCAGTGCGCTGTAGCGAGCATACGTCTCGCGCCGGGCAGGGATGTAGGCCATCGCAGTTCTTTCGCCCCGCAACAGAGCCGCCATTTCATCCAGCGACAGAAAGAAAACATCGTCGCCGCGGTCAGTCATTTCCCCGGCGCGCAGCGCGTACTGGCGAACGAGGCGCGCAACACGCGTCACCTCTGAGCGGACGGCTTCACGATTTCTCGCGGCTGCCGCCACTTTGTCTGCTTCCTTGCGAACATCTTCAGCCTTGCGTGGATAGTGCGTTCTGAAGCGTTGCCAGGCTGCGCTGAATTCGGCGCGTTGCTGCGCGAGCAGTGCGTCCACGTCTCCGCCTGAATGAGTGAAATCAGCCCATTGTTTGTCGAACCAGTCCGGATCGTCGTCTGAGCCGGGCGCGAAGAGTTCCATTTCGTGTGGACCGCGATGCCCATAGCGCTCCATGTAATCCGTGCGCGTCATTCTGCCATCCCGTACTTTCGTCAATCCTACCAGCAAGCCGAGACTTTCCAGATCGGCAGCTGCGCCCGAAAAATTAGACAGGAGCGCGGTGGCCTCTTTCTCGCCGACCAAAGTGGACAATTCCAGGTGCAGTTTAGTGGCTGGTTCGGCCAGCATCATGGTCACGCTGCGCAGCATTCGGCAAGCGCGGATGATCACCGGCTTGATGCTTTCATGCCACAGCGACATCAAACCGGGCGCGTCGTGACATTCGGCGATGGCGCGGCGGGTAGCGCGGCACCAGTCCGGCATGCTGCTCAGAAAGCCGGCCATGCTCTTTTGATCGCGCCGCGCCTGTGCCCGAGTCTTGATCAAACCCGGCAACATGGTGCGATAGACCTCGAATTTCGAGAAGGGAATGGCGGGGATGTCCATGTCTGCCGGCGCGGAGCCGATCATGTCGCCCTGCAATTCCTTGCGGACATCCCGGCCGATGGCGCGATACACCGACACCAGCAGACTTAGATTGAGATACGGTCGGCCGCAGATGTTTCCACAGAACGGATAGGTGCTGGGAAATTCGAACAGATTGGCTTCATAGTGATGAATCCACCACAGAGACCAGGTGCTGGGCGTCATGACATCTGGCACCGCCTCGCTGACGTTGACATTGGACCAGAGAAAGTCGCCCAGCAGGCTATCGTTCCAGTCGCCCGTGGCAGGGTCGTATCCGAGTTCCGGAAATGAGCGTTTCATGACGGCCTCCTACGCTTCTTCCAGCATTACCATCCCCGCGCTTCCATCCACTGTGATGATCTGTCCGCTGCGAATGCGCTTGGTTGCCACGCCCGTGCCCATCACCGCCGGGATGCCATATTCGCGCGCCACGATCGAGCCGTGACTGAGCGGTCCGCCAATATCGGTGACGACGGCCGCGGCCATGGCGAAGAGCGGCGTCCACGCCGGGGTCGTCGTACCCGCCACCAGCACATCACCCGGCCTCATCTGATCGAAGTCCTCCGGGCCGCGCAGCACACAAGCGGATGCGGTAACTTTGCCGGCGCTGGTCGCCACGCCTTTGAGTACGTTGCCCGTTTGCGATTCGCCCGTCGCGGCGATGAAAACCTCGGTCTTGACGCCCATGACTCGTTTCTTCAGCGGCATCATCGGCGGCGGAGTGACCTGCGCGGCTTTCTCTATAAACGCCTTACGTTCCATCACCCGAGCGGATAGATCATCAAGCACAACGCGGCTGTGCAGTTTCGCCACACACTCATCGATTTCGGTTTTCTCCAGATAGAAGATGTCACCCGCCTGTCGAATGACGCCACCTGCAACGAAGCGTTGGCCCAACTCATGCAGCAGCGCGCGCAATAGCGGATACCCCAGACCGATCTGCGCCAGGGCATCCTCGCGCACTTGCGACATAGACTGCCCCCAGTTCAGCGCTTTGCGAAACGCCCAGCGCTTCAGGCCGCGCAAACGCCTGAGCATTGTATCGGCCGTCTGGACGCGCTGCGCCTCATTGAGTTGCTGCCGTTCGTGCGGATTCACTCCCGCGCCGCGCAAGTACAGCTTGATAGTTTCCAGCATCGGCGCAGGATCATCCAGCGGCAACGACTCGGCAAAATCCAACTGGAAGATGAGGTGTCCGAATTGCTTCAGGTGATCGGCAAAGCGCGCGCGCAATTCCTGCCAGTCTTCGGCATTGACATTGGCCGGAACTTGCCCACCGGCCAATTGCCCGCCAAGTTGTCGCGCCGGCGTTGCCAGCAGATACGCGGCCAGTGTCTCTCGCTCGCGGCACCACAGCGCCATGTCATACAGCGACTTCTCCGCTCGCACCGGGATGTTATTCCAGCCCATCATCAGAACCGCCGCAGGCGGATCGCCCGCGCGCTTCGCTAATTTGTCGTAGGCCTTCGTGAGCAGCAGTTCCGAGCCGCCCGAAGCGCCCATCGTAGCGAACAACAATCCGGCGACGTAGTACATGGCCGCATCCACCATCGCTTGCGCGTCGCGCCACAGTTCTTCAACCATCATCAGGCTGGGCGTCTTGGCGACCTGTTGAGCCACATACGCCTGATACTCGGGGAGAAGTTCATCTCGCCAGAACGACACCGCGGTCCGCAGCAGGCGCGGATAGGAAGCTAGCAGTCCAATGATGATCCACCACCACGACCGGGCTGGGAACGCGGAATTCATGTAGGCGTAACTGTTGATGGCTGTGTAATAGTCGTCTGCTAACACCGGCTCACGGCGCGTCAAGCGCTTGCCCAGTGGATACATCTGCTTGCGCAGCGCCGGGATACCCAGCGAGATGAAGAGCGGGCTGAGTGGAACAGGCGTCAAGTCCACCACACTGGCGCGCATGTAGACACCCTTGGGGTCAGGCAACTTCCACTCGAGCGGCGGCTCGGCCAGAGCCGTGATCGGCCGCGCTTGCACGATCGCAAACTCACCAGCAGCCCATGTCCACTCGATATCCATCGGCATCCCATACAGCTCGTCGATTTGCACGCCGAGCTGCACCAGCTGCGCTGCTTGTTGATCATCTAATACGGCGGCCTGCCGCATCCGATCGGGTACAGCTTGCTCGATCGTGCCGCGCGCTGATCGGACGATCATCACCCGCTTATCGGCGGTCTGCCGTTCGATCGCTTTGCCGCTGGCCTTTTCTATGACGATCATATCCGGCGTGACCAACCCGCCCACGATCGCTTCACCCAGCCCCCACGCGGCATTGATCACGGCCTGATCGCGCCGCCCAGTGATCGGGTTGGCGGTGAACAGCACGCCCGAGGCTTCGGCATTCACCAGTTGCTGCACGACCACCGCCAGACTCACCGCGTTGTGATCGATGTTGTGCTGCGCGCGATAACCGATCGCGCGCGCGGTCCAGAGCGACGCCCAGCAGCGCTGCACCGCCTCCAGCACCGTTGCGCTGCCGTGCACATTGAGGAAGGTGTCCTGTTGTCCGGCGAAGGACAGATCAGGCAGGTCCTCAGCCGTAGCCGATGAGCGCACCGCGACTGCCGCATCTTCGCCCAAGGCCGCATAGCTCTGCGCAATCGCAGCGGCGATTTCAACCGGCAGCTGCCCTTGCAGGAATCTCAAGCGAATCGCAATCGACGCGGCTTCCAGGGTGCCGGGCTGCGCGACATCCACGCTCTGCAATGCCTCGGCGATGACGGGCTGCAAATCGTTGTCCTGCACAAAGCGGCGATAGGCCGCTGTGGTCACATGAAATCCATCGGGCACGGGCATTCCCGCTTGCATCAGACGTGCCAGCGACGCGCCCTTGCCGCCAACATTGTCCAACGTCGCTTCAGGATGATCGAGTGGAAGTGTGTAGGCCATGGTGGGTTCCTCGTCGAGTGCCGTTTCCGGTTGAAGTAAGAGTGTCATGACGTTACCCCCTGTAAGCGCGTTACCGCGATGAGCGTGAGATTCCAATCCCACAGGCGATTCAGCAAACTGCGCAGCGCCGCTTGATCGATGATCTCACCGGTGAGTGTGGTCACGATCGCGCCGCGATCATTCACCGCAGTTTCAATCGTCAAGCCGCTGAGCCATTGACCCCAGACTTCGTCCAGGCGGCCTTGCACAGTGATGCGATAAACCGGCGCGGCAGGCGTTTCCATGGTGCTCCTTGCTGCTTTCACTTTACTCGAAACGCGGTATGGTTGTGACCCGACCAAAGTATGGTTCGGCGGGGAATCAGGGGGTAAGCAGTGACAACTCGCGCGCCTTCGCCACCGCTTGCGTGCGGCTGTTGACGCCAAGCTTGCCGTAGAGATTGCCAGTGTGCCATTTGATGGTCGGCAGCGACAGCACCAGGCGATCGGCGATTTCTTGATTGGTCAGACCGTCGGCGATGAGGTGCAGGATTTCCAATTCACGCGCGCTCAAAGGCTCGATCAAAGGCTGAGGGATGAGGGATGAAGGATGAATCGTGCGGCCAGACCGGCTACCTGGCTCAAGAGCGGCTAGTAATCTGCTCGCGTAGTCTTTCATCCTTCCGCCTTGCCCGTGCCCGACGCTTTGCATCGGCGGGCCACTAGGCGCATCCTTCATCCTTTGCAAAAGCAATCGCATTGCTTCGCCTTCATCCAGAAAAACGCGCGCATAGCCTTCGGGTTCGGCCAGCGTCAGGGCGTGCTCCAGCGCGGCCAGCGCTTCCGCGCAACAATTCAAGCCGTGTAGCGCCAACGCGCGATAGATCTCAATGCTGATCACGGTCTGTGCGCGATCGATCCAGTCGAATTTAGGCAGCCACGTGTCGAGTAGATCTAAGCCTGCGGCGTAGCGACGTTGTGCCAGACGCAGGCGCGCGAAGGTGACCCACTCATATTTGCGCAGATGTTGCACGATCCAATCGTGATCGGCGTGTGTCCCGATCGTTGCGATCTGCCCCGTCAGGCCGCGCGCCTCAGCCCAGCGTTCGGCGGCGGCCAGATCGCCTTGCCGAATCGCCAGTTGCGCCGCCATCAACGCCACCGTCAGATCGTCGATCTCCGTCAGTTCCGAACACTGCGCCAACTCGGCGGCTTCCTGCATCGCTGCGGTGGCGCGAGTGCTGTCGCCCTGCGCTTGATGCAGCACCGCCAGGGCCATCAGTCCGCGCTGTGCGCCCACGGCGCGCCACTGCTTTGCCAGCTCGATGCCCTGTTGCAAATAGCGCCGCGCCGTTTCCAATTGATTGCGTTCACGCGCGATGTCGCCCAACCCCATGAGCGGCTCACACGCGATGGGCAGCGGTTGGCCGTCATCGTCCAGCGCTAACTCCAACGCGCGCTGATTCAAAGCCTCAGCCTCACGCAGCCGTGCCTGCCGCACCCGCAGATCAGCCAGCCGGCACAGGCCCAGCACCGCGGTCGCGATACTACCGCTCTGCTGCGCCATTTCGATCGTGTCTTTCAAGGCAGCTGCGCCAGTGGCATCACCGTCCGACAGGCGCGCGATGCTGAGCAGCCACGCGGCAATGGATTGCAGAAAAGGCGCATGCTGGGGCAGATGCGTGCCGGCTTGCCGCGCCAGCAAAATGGCCTCGGTGATCCGTCCCTGCATCAAGGCCAGCGCCGCGCGCAGCAATTCGACGTGGGCACCTGACTCGGTGATCAAGGCCGCGCGCTGCTGCAATTCCTCGTCACTCAACGGTTGGCCGGACAACACGCGCGCCCATGCGTCATAGAACAGCAAGGTTGAGCGGGTCTGCACCAACCGATCGGGCAGTGCGGCGATCCAGTGGAGCAGCGTGGCGGCTTCACTGCGCATCAATGTCGGCTCGGCTTCGTGCTCGATCAGATCGGCGGCGCGTTCGAGATCGCCTGCGGCCAGTGCGTGATCGATCGCTTCGTTCAGGAAGCCGTGTTGTTCGCACCAAGCGCTGGCGCGGCGGTGAAGATCAGACACCTCGGCGGATCGCGTCTGGCTCAAACGCCGCTGCAGCAGATCGGCGAAGAGGCGGTGATAGCGATACCAGCGCCGCTCGTTATCCAGCGGCATGATGAACAGGTTGGCGCGATCGAGCCGATCCAGCACGGCAGCGCTATCGCGGCGGGTAGTGACTTCATCACACAAGGGCCCGGTCAGGCGATCAAGGATCGACGTTTGGAGCAGGAAAGTCTGCAGGTCGGCAGGTTGATGCGCCAGCACTTCTTCGCCGAGATAATCGAGCACGAACCGATCGCTGCCGGTAAAGGAGTGAATGAAAGCGTGAGCTTGCTGCGGGGTTTGCCCACGCAATGACACCGCGGCCAGTTGCAGCCCGGCGATCCAGCCTTCGGTGCGCGCGGTAAGTGCCTGCGCCTCGGCCTCAGGCAGCGGCTGCCCGATGATCTGCGCGAGAAATTGCGCGGCCTCGTCGGGCGTGAAACACAGATCGGATTGGCGTAGTTCCAGTAATTGATCACGTGCTCGCAGGCGTGGCAGGGGCAGCGGCGGATCGGCGCGCGCGGCGATGATCAGATGCAGCGGGCCGGGCTGATGATCGATCAAGAACGACACAGCGTGATGAACTGCGGTTGCTTCGATCAGGTGATAGTCGTCGAGGACGAGCACGATCGGGCTGGGAGAAACACTAAGTTGATTGATCAGCGGCGTGAGGATTTCATCCAGCGCGGGCCGACGCGGCGCGCGCAAGGCATCCGGCCGATCGATTTGGAAAGCGCCGAAGAGATAGGCCAGGAAGCGCGCGGGATCATTATCGCCTTCGTCGAGCGTAAGCCATGCGACGCGCGTTGAAGTTGAAAGTTGTTTCAGCCAGGCACTGAGCAATGTGGTTTTGCCAAAACCGACTGGAGCGGAGAGCAGTGTAACGTGACACCGCAGTGCTTCGTTTAAGCGCGCGATGAGTTGCGGTCGCGGCACGACATCGGGACGCGGTGCGGGAATGTGCAGCTTCGTAGCCAGTAATGTGAATGGCATTGCCTCTCACTCTGTCTCCGTTAGTCCGATGACGCCCGGCGCCATGATCATAGCACGATCGCTACAATTGCCCCACTGTCACCCATACGTTACAGAGTTCGTTCTGATTGCAGAGACCTTCATTGCCCGGGGCAATACCGGCAGTCTGTGAACATCGGCTCGCGGATCACCTCCCGTCCTGCTGTTAAGGCGAATAGGTCGCAACTCGCGCTATGCTAGAAGGCGGATCGGTGCAACATGCCCCTCGTCTACTGGGGCACTGGCTGGTTCATCGCGTTCGCTCTCGCCTCGGCACTCCACCTGCCGATTGAACTTCTGCTCCCCGCGTTGCTCGTTCCGGTCGGCGGCCTCTTCCTCTGGCGGCACGACCGCCGCGCCCGATTGATCTGGGGCAGCATCGTCGCCGCGATTTGCGGGGCGCTGTGGTTCACCGCGCGCACGCCGCAGTTCGATCAGCATTCACTCTCCACCTACAACGGGATGGGAGTTGTAACGATTGAAGGTGTAATCAGCAGGCCGCCCGATGTGCACGACACGTACATCAACTTGCGCGTCAACGCCGATCGGCTTACCGCCCCCGATGGGTCTTCGCGTCCCATCGAGGGCACTGTCCTCGTTCGTCCCTCGCGTCCCGCCGAATTCCATTATGGCGATCGGGTGCGGGTGAGCGGCGAGTCAGTTGCTCCGCCCGAATTTGCCACGTTTTCGTACAAAACTTCCTCGCGCGGCAGGGCATCCACTCCATGATCGATCGGCCGGGCATCATGACGCTGATGCACGATCAATGCAGCCCGATCGTCGCCGCGATCTTTACATTGACAGCGGACGAGCACGCACCGTCATCGCGCAGATACTGCCGGAACCCTCGGCCTCACAAGTTGAAAGGCTTTCCGCCGGGCGACGACAACGGCCTACCGGCCGACGTGCAAGACGAGTTTCGCCTTACGGGCACTTCTCACAGCATCGCTATCAGCGGGTAAATATGAAACCAAACCGTCTGTGACTTTCACCTTGAACGGGTACACAGATTATACCTTCAGCCCCATTGACACAATCGCCTTCATGCTCGAAAGTGTCTTGAATTACTGTAGAGGATCAGAGGCGTTTCGGTTGCGGTCGGAATGGGGTGATCATGCTTGTCCCCCACACTAACCGACTTGCCAGCATACTTGAAATACTTAGCGGCCAGATCGATCGGCTCAGATTCAAGCCAGTAAAAACGGCTCAAAATTGACTTTTGGATATGACCCTACATGATTCGTCAAGAACGATATCGAAGCGCTGCGACCGGGCGCGATCGTTGCAGCATCCCTATTCCCATCAACGCGCAAGAGCCAAGGAGCAGCACCGCGCCGATGACGATTGAGCGCACAGCGAGCTGCTGCACAAACGCCTGAGCCACACCTCGCCCGATCGAGCTGAGCTGGCTCCCCAGATCGTCAAACCACGCCAGCGGCAGCAGCGCCGCGCCAAAGATGGCGATAAACAGGCTGATCGCCAATACCACGATCGATCCGGCCAGCAGCAGGCCGCCGAGCCACAGCCACCGATCGCGCCCGTTGCGCCCGCCGAGCAGCGCGCCCATCACCCACGCCCCGATCGTGATCGCCGCCAACAACAGCAGACTCGTATCCAGCAGCGCGACGCCTACTCGCCGCCCATTGAACATCAGACCGAAGCGCGTCGCTGGCGCAATGCGCGGCCCGATATCGTACTGGCTGGGCATTTGAGCGGCCGCACTGCTCAGCATCGTCGCCACTCGCTCGGCCACCACCTCGCGATCAAAGACCTGCGGAAGGCATTCGGGCAATTGCGTTAGCGACAACTGCGGCTGCTGATCGGGTCCGCAGTTCGGAATGGCATTGACGACCTCGCCGGCCACTTGCTGACCCGGCGGCCCTTGCAAGCGATCCTTGATCTGCCGCAGATCGATCTGGAGTTCCGGTGCGCCGACCTGCCCCTCGACAAACCACACCAGCCACGCGTCGATGGCGCTGGCTGCCTGCTTCTCCAGCCAGCCCGGCGGTAGAATCGTCGCTACGATGCGCTGCTGCACATCGAGCGGAACCGTCGCCAACTGCGGAATCTGATCGCGGATATCGATCAAGCCCAGCGGATCACGTTCCAACTGCCGAAAGACACCCTTCGCCTTCAGCGTGGAGACGTAGAAGTTCGCATCGAAAACGAACGACCTTAGACTCAGCGCCAAGGTCGTCATCACCAGCAGCACCACAAAGATGCCGCCGCAGACAATCGCCAGGAATTTCCTCGCCATATCGAATTATCGTTCCACGATTCGTTCGTAACGGGCGCGGCGGCCGATCGTTACGAAACCCCGTTGGGCGTAGGTCTGAATTGCCCCCGGGTTGTTGACGTTTACCGTCAGCTGAACTGAAACCGCGCCTGCTGTCTGCATCCGCCGCATTGTCTCGGCCATCAACGCTGAGGCGAGTCCGCGCCGACGCTGCGCAGGAATGACGCCCACCTGCATGATAAAACCGTGCGGCGGATTGGAGGTCGCCATCAAGAAACCCAGCGGCTCGTCACTCGAGCGCGCTAACATCGACCACTCTGGTCTGAAGCGGTCGGTCATCCAACTATCCACCCACTCTGCGGCGGCATAGCCTGGAAAGCCCGGCCGCTCGCGGAACGCGGCATCGTACGCTTGAAAGAATTGATCTGCCAAGGCAGGATCCCAATCGGCGATCGTCACGCCGGGTGGAAACGCGTAATCTGCCAGCGGCAAATCGAGATCCCGCCGCATCACAAGTGATTCAGAGACTGACTCAAAGCCGTGGGCGAGATACAATTGGTGGGCTGACGCAGTGAGTGATTCGGTTCCGATCTGCAGCAGCCATTGGTCGGCGGCTTCAGCAAACAAAGTCTGGGCCTGTTCTTGACTCCATTGCATCAGGTAGTCACCGAGGCCTCTGTTGCGCAGCTCAGGTTGTACTTGTCCGACGATAACAGCCCGTGGCGTGTTTGGGCCTCCGTCGAGGTGAACTGTCGTGCAAGCGACAAGGCTCTGATCAGAAGCGAATGCGCCGACAGCTATGCCCGGCGCGTTCGGGAAATAATTGTCTGTGAGGCTTTCTGGCTCCAGCATAAAGTGAAGACCACCATCGACCAGGAAGGACGTGCGCGCGAGGTCAACGAGCGCCGCCAAATCGTCACGAGTGATTGGTCGCCACACGAGGCCCGCCAGGCTCGGTGGTGCAGAAATGGCTGAATTCTTCATCATTCATTAGAACGGCAACGTCGACACGGTAGCCGATACTATCTGATCATCGCTGCGAGATTGTACCACCTGCGCTTCGACTCCCCCGCTCGATTTCAGATATCCCAATCCGATCCAACCCAAAGCAGGCGAATGCACGACGCTTGTCACGACGCCAGCTTCGTGATCATCGACCCACAGCGATGCAGGCAAAGTCATTTGCTGGGCAAAGCGCAGACCCACCAGACGCTTGGCCAACTTCTGGCGGCTCTCCATCCGTGCGATGATTTCCTGTCCTGTATAGCAGCCCTTCTTGAAGCTCACATCGTTCCATAGATTGGCTTCAAGCGGGATATACTCATCGCCCAATTCGTGACCGAATTCAGGCTGTCCGGCTTCCACACGCAGGATCTGATAAGTCTCTTCGCTCAGCGGCATAACTCCAGCCTCGATTAACGTTTGCCACACCTGAGCTTGCACGGCGCGATCAAAGATCAAGTGGAAGCCGCCGCCCGCAATCGGATAAGCGCGGGCGATCATGGCTTCCACACCGGCAATCGGCATCGTCCGCCAATGATGCAGCGGCAGTGTGGACAGATCTTCGCCGGCCAGCTGCGAAATGACCTGATTCACCGTCGCACCGTAGAGCGAGATCATCCCCGTCTCTTCCGTCACGTCCTTGATCTGCACATCGTCGTTGAAGAAGATGTACCTGCGCAGCCACTGTATCACGCGCGTTTGATTTCCGCGCGAGGTCAACATCAGCACATCGTCGTCACGCACGTAGACGACGGCCCGATCGATGATCCGGGCGATCGGGGTCGTGAACACCGTCCCCGCCCCCTGCCCTACCTGCAGCGGCAGTAGATCGTTCGTCGACATACGGTGCAGAAAATCGACGCGCTGCTTGCCAGTGTACTTCAACCGTCCCCACGCCGCCGCGTCGATCATCACGCAACCCGTCTGCGATGCCGCATATTCCTGTATAACCGTCTTCACTTCTATCTGCATCTTAACCACCCCGCTTTTTCACCCGAGCCGCACCCTGCGACTGCGTTCCGCTGCGATTCACTCCGCTCAGGATGATTGGCTAATTGTTCTCCGCCAGTCCCGAATCTGGGCCGCATGCTCCGCATAATGCTCATACGAATCGCCTGCGATGTACGCCACGAACGGCTCGCCCTTCATCCATTTGAAGCGCTTCGGATCGAACAGGTCTTTCTCTTTCCAACCTTCCAAGCGACTGAGCAATTGATGATAACTCGAATCGAGATCGTCCCACACCTGATCGAAGGGGCGATCCTTCATCTCTAGATAGAACTTCTCGTTCAGCTGATCGACCGTCGGGCCGCCCTCGGTCGTATCGGGCGTGAAACCCTTCTCGACCTTGAACATTGCCGTGATCAACCGGGTCTGCCACGTGGTGATGTGCGCCAGAATATCCTTGATCGCCCAATCGCCCACCACGCCGGGCCGGTGCATCTGTTCCTCGGTCAGGCCGTCAAGCGCGGATTGCAGATTGGCCCACTCGCTTTCGATCTTCTGGATGAGTTCGTCTTTGGTCATGAGAGGTATCCTTCAGCCCGATTTATCAGGCGCTGTTTCATAGCCCGGCGATTTGATCGCCGGGTGATCATCATTTACCGATCGGTCTGCCACCGTGTGCGGCGTCAACATCCCCAAGAGCGCACCCAGCAAAATCAGCGCGCCGCCGGCAAAGAACGACCAGCCCAGATTCTCGCCCAGGAAAATCGCGCTGAGCAGTGTCCCCACCACCGGCTGGGCGAAGAAAAACAGCGACGCCGTCGCCGCATCGAGCAGTTCGAAACTCTTGTTCCACAGAAAGAAGGCAATCGCCGTCGAACCAATGCCGATATACAGGATTCCCAATACGACGGGCAGTGTCAGCGTCCCGATCGTTTGAGTCTGCAATTCGATCGCGGCCACCGGCGCGACGATGGGAATGCCCAACGCCGTCACCGCCAGCGTGATCGCCAGCGCTGTATACTTCTGCGAATTGAGTTTCACCAGCACCGAATACAACGCCCATGACACTGCGGCTACAATCAACAGCAGGTTGCCCAACAACGGATTCGTCGCCGCCTCCGTCGCAGGTTGATCGCCCAGCAGCGAGACGACCAGCACCCCGATCGTGGCGATGCCCAACCCGAGCCACTGCCGCCCCGAGGCGCGCTCGTGCAGAATCCACCACGCAAACAACACAATGAACGCCGGCGTCGCGCTGGTGATCAACGCGCCGGCGGCCGCGGTGGACAACTTCGTTCCGGCGAATTGTGCCAGCAGCGAAACGCCAAAACCGACAAAGGCCGTCAGGGCCAGCTTGGGCCAATCGGGGCGTTGAATGCCGCGCGTGTGCGACAGCCGCGCCGCCATCCACAGCACCGGCAGCGCAATCACGTAGCGCATCAACACCAGCGTCGCGGGCGGCACCACATCCAGCACCGCATCGCTGACCACGTACATGCCGCCCCAGATCGACGCGGCGATCAAGCCACTAAGGGCGCCCGCTGCTCGACGATTCATGAGATCATTTTATCATGCGCAACAAAAGAAGTCCGACCCCCCGTGAGGAATCGGACTTCCGATGGCAATCTCCCGGAGGCTTGAAGCCTCCGGGAGATTAGTGCTAGACGATGTTCCAGTTCGCGGCGGCAATCAACACGATGATGAACAGCACTGTCACCATGAACAGCGGAAACACCAGCGCCAGCGAATACCAGCGGGTGTCATATTTCAGGTGCATGTAAAAGAGCATCACCAACATCGCTTTCGACAACGTGAGTCCAATCAGCAGCGCGGTGGTCAACTCCGGCGGCAGCGGTTTCAACAGCGCCAGCCCAATCTCAATCGCCGTGATCACCGCCAGCACCACCGCCACGGTCACATACTTCGTCCATTTGACGTGCGGCGCCTGCAAATCCCTGACTTCGTGAGTCTCGGTCATTTTCTCATCTCCCCCGCTTAGAGCAAGTAGATCAGCATGAACAGGATAATCCACACTACGTCGACGAAGTGCCAGTACAGCCCGAAGAGCTCCACGCCTTCATACCTTTGTGGCGAGAACCAGCGGCGCCAGGCCACGAACAAGACCCCCAGCGCCCACACTACGCCGATGAACACGTGCAGCCCGTGGAAACTGGTCATCACGTAGAAGGCGCTGGTCGCCGAGCTGGTGGCTAACTCGAAGCCTTCATGATGCAGCGTCGAGAACTCAATGTACTGAATGCCCAGGAACACGGCGCCCAGCAAAATGGTGAACAGCAGGAACACCATCAGGCCGCGCTTGCTGTTGCGCTGAATGGAAGCGATGCCCAGCACCACCATCAAACTGCTGAATAACAAGACCGACGTGCCGATGATGCCGGTGAGCGGATTGGCATGGATCACTTCCTTGAGATCAGCCATCTCCGGCGTGTTGTTGTAGGCAATGAACAGGCCGATAAACGCCGCGAAGAACATGATCTCGTTGACGATGAACAACCACATGCCGAACTTGCGGTTGTCCACGCCGGGCAATGAGCCGGGTTCAACCGGCGCATGTCCTTGAGTCGCCGCTGCATCACTCATGGAATCTCCTCCCCGCTGATAACCTAGGCTGGATAGAACTGCACAAACGCCGCCGCCAGCGCCGCAAGAACACCGATGCTCACGATCAACAGCAAGACACCGGCCGCGACCTTCCAAACCAGCGTCTCGCGGGTCGACATTTCTTTGGACTGCTTAACTGCGCGCGGCTTGGCCTTGGGCGTCGGTATTTCGGGCACGGCCGACGACGTAGCCGGCACCCGCCTGGAGACGAACTTGAACACCAGGGCCAGCACAATACCCGCCGTCAGCGGCGCGCCGATGGCCGTCGCCGCCACGAAGAGCGTCAATAGGGTCTGCCCCAAATCCATCGGCTGCGGCGGAGGCACCACCTGCTGACCGGGCACCGTGATAGACGGCAGCAGCGCGTACAGCATTACACCGCCGATCGCCAGCGCCACGACGACGGCCAGGACTTCTGCCCACACTCGATTGCGAGTTTGTGTCATCGCTCTTTCCTCTTGCTCCCCCGCGAAAGTAATCGCTCAACCTCGCAGTTATCCGAATCTCTGGCAGGAGCGGCTCCTCGCGTAGCATCCCGAGCGTAGCGAGTGGACACGCCGCGAGCTTACCGGGCGTGGAAGCCCGGTTTGCCACCGGAACAAGCGACCGAACTTAATGCGGCTGCGCTTCCTTGCGCCCTTCACGAATCCAGCCGATGAGACCGACCAATGTCACGATCAGTCCCAGCACCATGATGATCGGGATGCTGAACTGTTCACCCAGCGAGATGGCAAAACCGCGAAACACAATGCCGAAAACGGTGATCGTCATGCCAATCGCCAGGATCAACGGTTGAATGCTGGGCGAAGGCATGTGTACACCCTCGGGCAATTCTTCGCGCTTCCGCGCAACTTTCGGTTCCGCGCCCACGGCAGCATGTGGCGAGCGCAAGCTCAACAACCACATCATCACCGCCAGGCCGCCCGCCACGAGCAGCGTCAGCCCCACGGCGACGATGAACACGATCAAGGCGATGTTGCTCTCGTTCACCGGCTCCTGCGCGGCCATGGGAACAAAAGCCACGCCGGCCAAAGTGCTATAGCGTAATATGCGCTGAGTCCAGTTCTTCATAGCAGTCCTTCCCTCTGCAGTTCGAGTTTCCCTATACCCGGCTGACGCATGGGGATGCGTCAGCTACAGACTCAGTAGTTCCAAGAATCAAGCAGAGGCGGCTCCTCGCGTAGCATCCCGAGCGCAGCGAGTGGACATGCCGCCGGAATCGCGGGCGTAGGAGCCCGCGCCGCTGGCAAAATTGGATCTACTGAGACTAGATTACCGGCCTTGCGCCGACATGATCAACAACACCGTCGAACCGATCAGCAGCACCACGAAGATGCCCACCAACACCCACGCCAGACGTTTGTTGCGCTTGCTCTGCTCTTCCGTCGTCACCGTCAAAGGACCTCAGGCCAGGATAATTTTATCAAGAACCATCGCCAGGAACAACAACGCCAGATACGACTGCGAGAACTTGTATAACCGCTTCGCCAGGGCCTTGTCGGTGTCGGGCAGCCGCCACAACTTCAACGCCCGCGCCAGGAACATCGCATTCAACAGCAGCGCTGCCGCCAGGTAAATCCAGCCCATCATCTGGAACGCAAACAGCAGCAGCGTCACGGCGATCAGCTGCAAGGTATACAACAAGATCTGCTTGCGCGTTTCGGTCTCGCCCGCCACCACCGGCAGCATCGGGATGTTGACCCGCTCGTAATCGGTGCGAATCAACAGGCCCAGTGCCCACGTGTGCGGCGGCGTCCAGTAGAAGATCACCAGAAACAGGAACAACGCCAGCACATCTACCGTACCCGTCACCGCCGCGTAACCGACCAACGGCGGAATGGCGCCGGCCACGCCACCAATGACGATGTTATGCGGCGTGGAACGCTTTAAGTAATTGGTGTAGATGAACACGTAGTACAGCAGCCCGATCATCGACAGCACGGCCGCCAGCAAATTCGCCGCCAGCGCCAGAATAACAAACGCCGCCACACCCGCCGCGATGCCGTATGCCAGCGCATGGTCGGCCCCGATCCGATGGGTCACCACCGGCCGGTTCTTGGTGCGGCTCATCAGGCCGTCAATATCTCGATCGATATACGAGTTGATCGCGCTGGCACCGGCTGCCGACAACGCCCCGCCCACCAAAGTGAAGAAGACCAGCGGCAGCGGCGGCAATCCCTTCTGCGCGATCAACATTGCCGCGAAGGTC
>Ga0209254_10000889_pt1 | contig 26180 bp, 20 predicted proteins | sample FrelakmetDIP11DI_FD_187148 | JGI IMG/M metagenome (GOLD analysis project Ga0209254, IMG submission 187148) | Freshwater lake sediment microbial communities from the University of Notre Dame, USA, for methane emissions studies - DIP11 DI (SPAdes)... | ecosystem: Environmental > Aquatic >...
GTGCTCGACGAGATCGCCGAGCTCAAGCAGGAGCTGCAGTCCAAGCTCTTGCATTTCCTGGAGGACCGCTACTTCCGCCGGGTCGGCGAGACGCGCACGATCAGGGTCGACCTGAGGGTGATCGCGTTGTCCAACCGCGACCTGAGGGCGATGGTCGCCGACGGCCGCTTCCGCAACGACCTCTTCTTCCGCCTGAGCGTCTTCCCGATCACGGTGCCGCCGCTGCGCGAGCGGCGCGACGACATCCTGCCGCTGGCGCGGCACTTCCTGGTCACGCTCGGCGGCAGGTACGGGCGCAGCTTCGATGGCATCGACCGCGATGCCGAGAACCGGCTGCTCGGCTACCCGTGGCCCGGCAACGTGCGCGAGCTGCGCAACGCCATCGAGCGGGCGATGATTCTCGAGCGAGGGCGGACGATCTCGGCCGCCGGGCTCGTGCTCGAGGGGATCGGCAGCGAGCCCGCTGCTGGCGCGCCCGGCATGGCCGGGATGCCGGAGGGCATCGTGCCACTCGAAGAGCTGGAGATGGAGATGTTGCGCCGCGCGCTCGCCGCCGCGAGCAACAACCAGACGCGCGCTGCCGAGCTGCTCGGGATCAGCCGCGACCAGCTCCGCTACCGCCTCAAGAAGCTCAATCGCTAGGAGCGTGTGGGGCATAGGCCCCTCGGCGCACGCGGGTCGTAGGCCACGGGGTGTGCGTGAGGCGTCACGTTCGCTGGCGGCCTACGCCCCGCGCGCGCCGATGACGTCGATGCGGTACGAACTCCCAGTGTGCGAGGTGACCTGGCACGAGGTTTGCTGTCTCCACCAGCGACCGGGAGGTTTGCGGATGCCGCGTGTGCTGGTGGTCGACGGCTCGCACCTCATGGTGTGGCTCGTCCAGACGCTCGTCCCGGACGGCGTCGAGGTCGTGCAGGCAAGTCGCTTCGCGGACGCCCAGGCCATGCTCACGAGCGACCCGCCGGATGCGGCGATCTTCAACCTGACCCCGTCAACCCTCGAGTGGTCCCGGCTGATCTCGCTGTGCCACGAGCACGCGCCGCCGATCCCCTTCGTGCTCTGTACGACGCTCGACGGTGAGCTGCCGAGCGAGCTCCACCTGCCAGGCCCACCGCTGGCAGTCGTCAGAAAGCCCGCCCGGATCTCCGACCTGCGCGCCACGCTGTCCGACCTGCTGCGTGAGGTGAGGCCCGACACCGCCGGCGACCCGCCAGGCTGAGCGTCGACCGGCCACACGCCGCCGGCGGCGGCAGAGGCGGGCCGGTTGCGCTGCCTGCCGTCACCGCATGCCGCGGCTGATGTCGCCGCCGGCCGGTCAGCCGGTCGGCTTCGGCAGCTTCAGCGCGGTGTCGCCGGCCCCCTCGCCGGGCTTGGACTTGTCCGGGTACGGGGGCGGCGGCGGCAGCTCGCGGGGATCCTCCGCCAGCCGCTCCTGCAGGTGCCGCACCGCGGCCTCGAGCTGCGGGTCACGACCGGCCAGCACGTCGGACGGCAGGTTCTCGACGTCGATGTCCGGCACCACGCCCTGGCCCTCGATCAGCCACTCGTTGCCGTCGAGGGAGTAGGCGCCGAACTGCGGCGGCGTGATCGTGCCGCCGTCGACCACGTCCTGGTGGGGCTCGATGCCGACCGCGCCGCCCCAGGTGCGGCGGCCGATCACCGTCCCCAGGCCCTTGCGCTTGATCGCCTCGGCGAAGTACTCGCCGTTGGACCCGGTGTCCTCGTTGATCAGCACCGCGAGGTGGCCGTGGAAGGTCCGCTCGGGATCGGTCAGCACCATCCCCTCGCGCGGCTTGGTCAGCGACCATAGCCGGCGCTCGAGGGTGTCGATGATCATGTCGGCGACGAAGCCGCCGCCGTTGTAGCGCTCGTCGATGATGATCGCCTTCTTGCGGTACTGCGGGTACCAGGCGCGGGCGAACTCGATCAGGCCGTCCTCCATCATGTCGGGCAGGTACAGATAGCCGACCGCCCCGCCGGACAGCGCGTCGACCTTGGCCCGATTGGCCTCGACCCACTCGCGCTCGCGGATGCGGTACTCGCTGGCAATCGGCTCCACGGTGCAGCTCGACGCACCGTCGAGCGTGGGTCGGCTGTTGTAGGTCACCTCGACCGCGCGTCCCACGGTGTCCTCGAGGAAGGCGTAGGGGTTGTCGCCGGCCCGCACCTCGCGGCCGTCGACGGCGATCAAGAAGTCGCCGGCCTTCACGCCGCAGCCGGGCACGGCCAGGGGCGAGCGCTCGGCCGGAAGCCAGTTGCGACCGGGCACGATGTGCGCGATCCGATAGTGGGAGGCGCCCTCCGGCAGCTCGAAGTCGGCCCCGAGCAGCCCGACCTCGACCCGCTCGACGCCGCTGTCGATGTCGCCGCCGTAGACGTAGGTGTGGCCGATGTTGAGCTCGCCGATCATCTCGCCGATCAGGTAGTTGAGGTCGGAGCGGTTGCCGCACGAGGGCACGAAGCGGCGGTACTTGTCGCCGATCGCCTTCCAGTCGACTCCGTGCATGCCGGGGTCGTAGAACCAGTCGCGCTGGATCCGCCACGCCTCGTCGAAGATCTGCTCGAACTCCTCGAGCTTGGTCACCTTGATCTTGACGTCATCGAGGGCGACCTCGCCGTCGCCGGGCTTGGCCTCGGAGCCGGTGTCCACGATCCCGACATTCGACCCGGAACGGTAAACCGTCTTCGCGCCGTCCGCCGACAGGTGGTAGTTGGCGACGCCGTCCATGAGCTTCGTCGCCGCCTTCTCGGCGAGGTCATAGCGGTGAAGCTCGAGCTTCCCCACCGTCCGATCGTCCACCGTCTGGTACTTGAGGAACTCCTTGCCGGTCTTGGCGAGGAACAGGAAGCCGTCGTCGGTCGCCTCGAGCCGGAAGTAATTGCCCGCCTCCACCCCGTCGGCCGGCACGATGCGGTCCGCGATGCCGGCGAGGTCGATCTGCACGGCGACGTCTTCCTGCTTGTTCTCCTTGGCCCCCTTGCTGTCCTTGCTCTCCTGCTTTTCCAGGCTGCCCTTCTTCTCGCCATCGGCGCCGTCCGCGGCCGGTGCGAAGGGCGACGGCTCGCCCGCCCGCAGGATCGCCAGGTAGGGCAGCGTCATGTCGAGGAAGATGTGGCTCTGGTCGACGAAGCCCATCACCGGGTTGAACGAGCGGTTGGACAGGAAGTACAGGAAGCGCCCGTCCGGCGAGAACGACGGGCTCCAGTCGTTGGTCCACTCGTCGGTGATGCGGGTGCTGGAGCGCGTCGCCATCGAGTAGACAAAGATCGACTCATACAGCGACGGCTCCATCTTGCTGTAGGCGATCCAGCGGCTGTCCGGCGACCACACGTAGTCCTGGATGCCCCACCGCTCCCAGGCGTCGTCCACCTCGCCGCGGTCGACGACCGACACCGCGCCGGTGGCCACCTCGACCAGGTTGAGCTTCATCTCCTTGTCCGAGTACACGAGCCAGCGGCCGTCGGGGGACCAGACCGGCTGGGTCAGGAACGGGCTTCCGGCAGTGAGCCGGCGCCACCCGCCCTTCTCGTCGAGCAGCCACAGGGCCTCGTCGCCGTCGCGGTCCGAGACCAGGGCGACCTGCGTACCGTCCGGAGACCACGTCGCGTTCTTCTCCCGCGAGCCCGAGCTGCGGGTCAGGTTGACGGCCTCTCCCTCCTCAGCCGGAATCGACAGGATCTCGCCGCGCGCCTCGAGCAGCAGCCGCTCGCCGTCCGGCGACAGCCGGAAGGAACCGCTCTCGGCGCTGATGGGGACCCGCTCCGGCCACACCGACGCCCGGTCCGACCCGAGCGTCACCGGGACCTTGCGGACCTCGCCCGACGCCAGATCGAGCACGTGGAGAGCCTCCTGGTACTGGAAGACGATCGCGCCGGGGCCGATCGAGGGGTACTTGACGTCGTAGTCGCGGAAGGAGGTCAGCGCCGTCACCTCGCGCGAGCCCAGGTCGAGACGGTACAGGTTGAGGGTCCCGTGCTCGCGGTCCGACGTGAAGTAGATGGCGTCGCCCTGCCACATCGGGTAGTTGTCGGCGCCCTGCCAGCTCGTGATGCGCGCAAAATCGCCGTCGGCGAGCCGCCCCATCCAGATGTCCTGGGCCTCGCCGCCCTGATACCGCTTCCAGGTGGCGTCCTCGACCGTGATCCGGTTGTAGGCGATCGACCGGCCGTCCGGCGACAGCTCGGCGAGGCCGGCGCGATCCACGGAAAGCCGCTGCTCCAGCCCGCCCTCGACCGGCACCAGGTAGGCCGCCTCCGCCCGGACCGTGAAGTCGCGCCGCGACCGGAACAGGATCCTCGTCCCGTCCGGGTGCCAGCCCAGCACCCGGTCACTGGCAGGGTGGTAGGTCAGCCGCCGCGGCACGCCGCCGCGGGCATCCATGACGTAGGCGTCGGTGCCGCCGTCGTAGCTGGCGGTGAAGGCGATCAGCGACCCGTCCGGACTGAACTTGGCGTAGCGCTCGGCGCCCGGGTGGCTGGTCATCCGGCGTGCGTCGCCGCCCGCGGTCGATACCACCCAGAGGTCGTCCTCGTAGGTGAAGACGATGCGGTCGCCGTGGATATCCGCCCACCGCATGAGGTGGGCTTCCTCGGCTGCGCCTGCCGCCGTAACGATCAGGAGAATTCCGACTGCGACCGACATCACGAGCTGCACGATGCCTCCCTTCACGCAGGGCGTGAGTCTACCAACCGGCGTCGCAACAGGCCAACGCCGGCGTGGCTGGTGCCAGGTTGTCGTATTGACGGGGGCTTCGCGGACCGATAGCATGATCGGGTCGAAAAATCGCAAGAGCACACCGTCTCAGTACGGGGAAGGAGGACAGAGGTTATGAGGAAGTATCTCGCCACCGCGGCCGTGCTGCTGGTGGTGCCGTCGCTGTCATTCGGCGCCGGCTTTGCTCTGTTCGAGACCGGGACGCGGTCGTTCGCCATGGCGGGCGCCTTCGTCGCAGTCGCGGACGATCCCTCGGCCATGTTCTGGAACCCTGCCGGGCTCGCGTTCCAAGACGACAAGGGGACGCAGGTCATGATGGGCGCGATCCTGATCGCACCGCAGCAGACCTTCTATGGAGAGCCGCCATACCCGGGGGAGGGCTACTCGACCGAGCAGGTCGACCAGATCTTCTTCCCGCCCCACTTCCACTTCGTGACGCCGCTCGGCGGGCGCACGACCTTCGGCTTCGGGGTGCAGATCCCGTTCGGGCTCGGAACCTATTGGGACGACGACCACGCCGGCCGCTTCATCTCGAAGCGCGTCGACCTCATGGCCTATGACCTGACCCCGAACCTGGCCTTCGACCTCAACGACAATGTCGCGCTCGGTATCGGCGTCGACTACCGGATCAGCACCATCAGCCTGACCCGCAACGTCCCGCTGGTCGACCCGTTCTCGCAGCAGGTGGTGGACGTCGCGCAGACGCACATCTACACCGACGGCGCCGGCAACGATGGCTGGGGCTGGCACGCCGGCCTGCTCGCCAAGCTCGGCAAGGGCTTGTCGTTCGGCCTCACCTACCGCTCGAGCATCACCGTCGACTACGAGGGCTACGCCGACTTCTTCCAGTTCTCGACCGGCAACCCCGAGCTCGACCAGATCGTCGCGCAGACCATTCCCTTCGGCGAGACCATCTCGGGCGGCACCCAGATCGAGTTCCCGGACTTCTGGATCGCCGGCATGGCGTGGACCGGCGAGCGGGTCATCATCTCCGCCGAGTGGGGCCGCATGGGCTGGTCCTCGTTCCAGGAGCTGGCCCTGACCTTCACCGACTATCCCGAGTTCAACGAGGCCATCCCGGAGAACTACCACGACGCCGACCAGTACCGGCTCGGCTTCGAGTACCGCGCCAGCCAGCATCTCGCGCTGCAGCTGGGCACGCTCTACGACGAGACCCCGCAGCCCGCGGCCAACATGACGCCGCTCCTCGGGGACGCCAACCGCACCTCGGTCACCTGCGGCCTGAGCTGGATCAAGAACAATTTCCGGCTCGACCTCGGCTACGAGTACCTCATGATGGATGACCGGTCGACCGAGGGCACCAGCGTGTCGGGCTACGACGGCCGCTACGAGAGCTCCGCCAACCTGGCGGGCGCCTCGATGACCTTCACCTTCTAGAGAGGAGGACGCCAATGAAGAAGATCGCACTTGCAGTCAGCGTGGTGGCGCTCCTCGTGGCTCTGCCGGCGAGCGCCCAGCTCAACTTCGACCGCTACGTCGCCCTCGGCGACAGCCTGACCGCCGGCTTCACCAGCGGCGGCTTCGTCGACTGCTACCAGATGCACTCCTACCCGGCGATGCTCGCCGCCCAGGCCGGAGCGCCATCCTTCGAGATGCCGCTGATCTCGCCGCCCGGCATTCCGCCGGTGCTCGTGCTCGCCTCGCTGGCCGGCGGCGTCCCGACGCTGGTGCCGGCCGGGAATCCGGCCGACGCCTTCCCCTACAACGCGACCTACCCGGCGCCGTACAACAACCTCGGGGTGCCGGGCGCCACCCTCTACAACCTGCTGTTCACGACCGGCGACATCAACAACCTGCTCGCCGGCAACACCGACAACGTGATGCACGACCTGATCCTGCGCATCCCCCAAGTGCTGAATCCGCAGACCGGCCAGCCCATGGACTTCACGGCGCTGGTGCAGGCGATCGCGCTCGATCCGACCTTCGTCACGATGTGGATCGGCCAGAACGACGTGCTCGGCGCCGTGACCTCGGCCACCGCGATGGAGGGCGTGACGATGACGCCGGCTGACGTGTTCGCAAACCTCTACCCGCAGGCGGTGGGGGCGCTGGTCCAGATGACCAGCGCGGACATCGTGCTCTTCACCGTGCCCGACGTCACCATGGCGCCGTTCGTCCACGTCATCCCGCCCTTCCTCAACATCCCGGGCCTCGGCGTGGTGCCGATCATGGGCTCCAACGGACCCCTGGACGGAAACTGCCTGGTGACCCTCCTCGCGTCGAGCAAGCTCGCCCAGGGCTACGGCGTGCCGCTGCCCGGCTACCCGCCGCTGCCCGAGGACTTCAACCTGGCGACCGGAGAGCCCGGCTACGTGCTGCGGCCCGAGGAGGTCGCGGCGATCCAGGAGCGCGTCGCGGCGTACAACGCGATCATCGTCCAGACCGCCGACGCGTTCGGCCTGCCGGTCTTCGACGCCAACGCCGTGCTGGCGGACCTCATCAATCACGGCATCACGCTGGGCGGCGTCCACCTCGACGGCTCGTATCTGACCGGCGGGCTGGTCAGCTATGACGCCATCCACCCGCAGCAGCTCGGCTACGCCGTCTTCACCAAGTACCTGGTCGACTTCCTCAATGACACCCTCAACGCGCGCCTCACTCCCGTCGACCTGAGCGAGATCATGTTCGACAACCCGTGCTACCCGCTCGGGTCCGCGTACGGCGTGGCGCCGGAGAGCGTCGAGTTCTCGCCCGAGGCGATGCAGAGCTTCCTCGAGCTCTTCATGCCCGAGCTGCCGCACGTCCTGCCGCGCGACCAGGAGGCCGCTGCCGCGACCGACTGACCGCTTCTTTGACCGAACGACTGGCCTGGCCCGGGCGCAAAGCCCGGGCCGTTCTTTCATCCGCCGTGCCCGCGCTGCGTCCCCGGTCACACCGCTAAGAGAGCCGGCGGGTTAGAATCGCCGCGGAGGACTTATGACGCGACGCACCACCCCGCTCACGGTGCTGCTTGCACTGGCCGCAGCAGTCGCCGCGGCCCAGGTCTGCGACCTCGAGGAGCTGGCGACGATCTCGACCCCCGGCTCGCCGACCCATCTGTTGGTGATCGGCTCGACGGCCTATGTGGCGGCCGGCAGCGCCGGCCTGCTGCGGATCGCCGTCGTCGACCCGGAGAACCTCGAGCTGATCGACGCGACACCGACCCAGGGCCAGGCCCTGGACATCGCCTACGAGTACTTCGGCAGCCAGCTGGTGGTCGCCGAGGGCGTCAGCGGCATCGGTTCCTACGACGTGCAGGAAAGCGGTCCCCCAGTGCACCTCGGCACCACCAGTATCGGCGGCACGATCGTCTCGCTCAGCGGCAGCGCGGGTGACTACGTGGCCGGCAGCAACGAGGGCACGCTCTACCTGGTCACGCTTGGCGCCGACGATCTGCCGGTCGTCGAAAGTCAGCTCAACCTGTCGGGCCAGGTCGTCGACGTGCTCGAGTCCTCGCGCCGTGCCTACTGCGCCCTCGGGGGCGCCAACGCGGTCGCCGTCGTCGACGTCCTCGACCGCTCGACGCCGACCCTGGTTGCGGTCTACAACCTGCCCGGCGCGGCGCGCAGCCTCGTCCGCACCGGGGACCTGCTCCTGGTGGGCGTCGACGGGGTTGGGCTGGTGGTGTTCGAGATCCGCGACGAAGGGCTGCTCCAGGCCGACACCGTGACGCTCGCCGCCGCTCCGACCGACCTCGTGGTGTGGAACGAGCGGCTGTTCATGGCCGGGCCCCAGCTCGGGCTGGCGGAGGCCGACCCGTCGCTCGGCACGGACATCGTCCCGCTCGCCCGCCTCCAGCTTTCGGGCTCGACGGCGCTCGCGCTGATCGGCAACAACGTGTTCGTGGGTCGCGGGGCGGCCGGCTTCTCCTCCGTCGACGCCTCGGCCTGCTCGAACCCGGACAGCAGCGTCACCAGCCTGTACATCCCCGCGGGCGCCCGCGCCGCCGGCACCGCGGGCAGCTACTGGTTGACCGACATCGCGGTGACCAACTTCTCGAACGGCGTCGCGACCGCCAACCTGGCCTACCTGGCCAAGAACCAGGACAACAGCAGCCCGCTCAACGCGTCGCTCGCGCTGGCGATGGGCGAGCAGGTCCTGATCGGCGACGTGTTCTCCACCCTGCTCGGCCTCGACGCCGCGAACGGCGGCCTGCGGGTGTCGACCTCGCACCCGGACGTCAAGGTCACCAGCCGCACCTACAACGCGGCCGGCCAGGAGGGCACCTACGGGCAGTTCATCCCGGCGCAGCGTGAGGAGCTCGCATTGACGCCGGACGGCGCCGGCGCTTTGAACCAGCTGCAGGAGAACGAGAGCTTCCGCACCAACATCGGCATGGTCAACCTGGGCGACACGCCGGTGAGCGTCGAGGTCCACCTCTATCACGCCTCGGGCAGCCGGTACGGGATCGTCAGCCGCACCCTGCAGCCGTTCGAGATGACCCAGTACGACCGCATCTACAACCGCGTCAACGCCGGCGTCGTCGACTCCGGCTTTGCGGTCGTCAAGGTGCTGACCACCGGCGGCAAGGTGCTGGCCTATGCGTCGGTAGTGGACAACGGTTCCAACGACCCGATCTTCATCCCGGCACAGCGGCTCAGCGACACCTCACCCTTCACCTACTAGTGAATGATCTCCTCCCGGCCGCCGTCGACGACTTCGAAGCGACGGCGCCGGCGCAGCCGGGCGAGGCGCCGCTCGAGGATCAGCCGCTCGAGCCACTTGCGCCAGTCGTGGAATCCCCGCTTGAGCCCGCCCGAGCGCAGCGAGGTGTAAACGACCAGAACCGCCGTGCACACGCCGAGGAAGCCTGCAAGGTCCTTGTGGGGCAGCAGGCCGAACACGAACGCGGCGAGGATCTCCAACCACAGGAACCAGCGGGCCTTCAGCGGCAGCACGAAGAAGAGCAGGATGGTCGCCTCGCCGTACAGGGTCGCGAACGCGGCGATCAAGATGGTGATCAGCATCCGGTGGCCCTGCATGGTGATGAAGGGCGCGGTCGATTCGCCCCCGGCGAGCCCCATCAGCACGTGGGTGAGCAGCGCCACCGCCGCGGCGACCACCGCCGCGACCAGGATCAGCCGCCAGAACCGCCGGCGGCCGAGCCGCCAGAAGACGTCGCGCCCGAACCAGAACAGGACGAACAGCTCGAGCAGGAACCAGATGCTCGCGCCGCCGGCGCCGATGAACGGATAGGTCACCAGCTGCCAGACGAAGCCGCTGAGCACGGCTGGGGTCAGCCGGAGCAGCGCCGGCGCCGGGGCCGTGCTCTCGAAGAACTGCATCGAGAAGGTGACGAAGACCGCGGCGAGCAGCAGGACGACGTCGCGCGGCGGCGGCGCGCCGCTGCCCGAAAAGGCTCCGAACCCGCGCGGCCCAGATCGGTCGGGATATCTCGTCGCCACGGTGCGATGGCATGGTACCAGTCGGCCTCGGAACGCGCCACCGAGGCTCGAGGCCACCGCGCTTGGCGGGAATTTGAGTGAGGTCGACTCAGGTTTCAGCTGTTGCGCGGCGCCGGACGGTGTAGGCTGGTACCCGACGGGAACGCCGCGGATGCAAAGGAGACAGCGATGACCGACTTTCTGCACATTCCCGTGATCCCCTTGCGGGAGGCGGTGCTCTTTCCTGGCGTCACGTCGCCGATCGCGGCCGGACGCCCGGGTACCCTGCGCGCCATCGAGGCCGCAATCAAGACTGACGACAAGGCGGTGTTCGTGGTCTCGCAGCGCGAGAACACCGAGGACGTGACCGCCGAGCTGCTGCACTCGATGGGGACGGTGGCGACCATCGGCCCGATGCAGCGCGGACCCTCCGGGATGCGGCTCCTGCTCAACGGCGCCAACCGCGGCATTGCCCTGCGCTACGAGGAGCACGACGGCTACCTGGTCGCGACGGTGCGTGCGGCGGAGGAGATGCCCCCCATCGACCCCGAGGCCCCGGCCTTCGCCGCCCTCTACCGCGAGACCCGCGAGCGCGCCGGCGAGCTCGGCCGCCGCGCCGGCATGCCCAAGGAGGCGGTCCAGCAGTTCCTCGCCGAGACCAAGGAGCCGGGCCGCTTCGCCGACCTGGTGGCCGGACACCTCGACCTCAAGCCCGCTGCGGCCCAGAAGCTGCTCGAGGCCCTGTCGGTCGAGGAGCGGGTCCGCGAGGTGCTGCTCCACATCCAGCGCCAGATCGCGGTCCTCGACGCCCAGGAGGACATCAAGTCGCAGGTCCAGGAGGAGCTCGGCGACCGCCAGCGCGAGATGTTCCTGCGGCAGCAGCTCAAGGCGATCCAGCGCGAGCTCGGCGAGGATGCCCGCGAGGACCTCGACGAGCTGCGCGGCAAGCTCGAAGCGCTCGACCTGCCCGAGGTCGTGCGCAAGGAGGTCGATCGCGAGCTCTCCCGGCTCGAGCGGATGGGACCCGAGGGCATGGAGGCCCAGGTGATCCGCACCTTCCTCGAGACCGTGACGGAGCTTCCCTGGACCAAGCGAAGCGAGGAAAGGATCGACATCGCCCGGGCGTCCGAGATCCTCGAGGAGGACCACTACGCCCTCGGCGACGTCAAGGACCGCATCCTCGAGTTCCTGGCGGTGCAGCTGATGCGCGCCCGGTCCGAGCCATCCGGCGATCCCGAGCCGGCGGCCGAGGCCGTGCCGCCGATGTTGGAGGTCATCGACGAGGACGGCAACGTGGCGCCGCTCGAGCCCCTCGAGGCGCCCTCCCCGACCCTCGCCAAGGACAGCGTCGGCCGCAACCCGATTCTGCTTTTCGTCGGCCCGCCCGGCGTCGGCAAGACCTCGGTTGCGCAGTCGATTGCCCGCGCGATGGGACGGGAGTACGTCCGCATCTCCCTGGGCGGGGTGCGCGACGAGGCCGACATCCGGGGCCACCGGCGCACCTACGTCGGCGCGATGCCCGGCCGCATCATCCAGGGCATGAAGCAGGCCGGCACCAAGAACCCGGTCTTCCTGCTCGATGAGGTGGACAAGCTCGGCGTGTCCTACCAGGGCGACCCCGCCGCGGCCCTGCTCGAAGTGCTCGACCCGGCCCAGAACGACACCTTCACCGACCACTACCTGGGGGTCCCCTTCGACCTCTCGGCGGTCCAGTTCATCTGCACCGCCAACTTCCTGCAGAACATCCCGATCCCGCTCCAGGACCGGATGGAGGTGGTCGAGTTCGCCGGCTACACCGAGGGCGAGAAGCTTGAGATCGCCCGGCGCTATCTGATCCCGCGCCAGATCAAGCAGGCCGGCCTCTCCGACGAGCAGATCTCGTTCGCCGACGAGGCGGTGCAGACCGTGGTCAGCCGCTACACCCGCGAGTCCGGTGTGCGCCAGCTCGAGCGGGAGATCGGCCGCCTCGCGCGCAAGGTGGCGCGCCGGATCGCAGCCGAGGAGGTCGAGCGCACCGACATCGGCGCTGAGCAGGTGGGCGAGCTGCTCGGCAGGCCCAAGGTCCATCCCGAGCACGCCGCGCCCGCTGACCAGATCGGGGTGGCGACCGGCATGTACTACACGCCGGTCGGCGGCGACATCATGTTCGTCGAGGCGTCGCCGATGTCGGGCAAGGGCGAGTTGGTCCTCACCGGTCAGCTCGGCGACGTGATGAAGGAGTCGGCGCGGGCGGCCTGGTCCTACGCGCGGGCCCATGGCGCCGAGCTGTTCATCGAGCCCAAGGCCTTCGAGCAGGACGTGCACATCCACGTGCCGGCGGGCGCCATCCCCAAGGACGGCCCCTCGGCCGGCCTCACCATGGCGACCGCTCTGGTGTCGGCGCTGTCCGCGCGGCCGGCGCGCTGCGACGTCGCCATGACCGGGGAGATCACGCTGTCGGGCCGGGTGCTGCCGATCGGCGGCGTCAAGGAGAAGGTGCTGGGTGCGGTGCGAGCCGGCATTGCCACCATCGTGCTGCCCAAGGGCAACGAGGCCGACCTCGAGGACCTGCCGGAGGAGATCCGCAAGGGCCTCACCCTCCACCTGGTCAGCGAGCTCGGCGAGGCCCTGGCCCACACCCTGCGCGGCGGCGAGTTCCGCGAGGGCAAGCTGCGCTTTCCGAGCCCGTCGGAGGACGGCGGCGGTGCCCCCCGGCAGCTCCGGCACTGACCGCGCCTCTGCATCCAAGAGACCCACGGGCGGGCCCGGTCTTCCGGGCCCTTTCCGCTCCCACGCCCGCTTCCGATTCGGTGATAAGTGATAGGTGATAAGTGATAGGCCACGGGCTCCAGAGGAGCCTGCCCTGAGCGAGCGGCGCCGCGACGCCGCGAGTCGAAGGGTTCCCGTCCCCGACGACACCGTCCTGCAATCCTGGGCCCTCGGGGTCACATTCTCGAACCGGGGCCCAAACTTCTCCATCGATGCCCAAGTTGCTCAATGGCAGGTACTTGACGCGGTCTGTCGACGGCCGCCTCGTGGCCTCCTTAAATCTGGAATTTCACTTCCAGTATTTCGGTTGCCGTCAACGGAGGTGGCGAAGTGCGGATCACGAAGTTCGAGGAGTACGGCCTGCGGCTTGTCCTGCGTCTCGCCGCCGCCGGCGGCCAGCTGACGATCCGCGAGCTCGCCGAACGTGAGGGAATCCCCGAGGCGACCGTCGCCAAGGTGATCGCCAGGCTGCAAGCGGCCGGCCTGGTGCGAGCGGCGCGCGGCCGCAACGGCGGCTCCGCGCTCACCGAGCCCGCGTCCACCATCACCATCGCCCGCATCGTCGAGGCGTTCGACGAGCGCCTGTACGACCCGACCTTCTGCGACCGCATGGCGCCCGGCCAGTCGACCTGCAGCCGAGCCTCGAGCTGCGGGCTGCGGCCGGTGTGGCGAGGCCTGACTGCGGTGGTCGGCGACTTCCTGGCCGGGATCACCGTCGCCGATGTGCTGGCCGGCGGCCCGATCGGCGACCGAGGCTCGCTGCCGCTGGTTGCCGGCCAGCGGATGTGACCGACGCACGCGAGGACGAATGATGACCACCCAGACCACGATCATCGAGGAGTTCGCGAACCGCGAGTACGCGGCCGGCTTCGTCACCGAGGTCGAGCAGGACACCCTGCCCCCCGGCCTCGACGAGGGCGTGATCCGTGAGATCTCCGCCCGCAAGGGCGAGCCCGAGTGGATGCTCTCCTGGCGGCTCAAGGCCTACCGGCACTGGCTCACCATGTCCGAGCCGCGCTGGCCCAACGTCAGCTACCCTCAGATCGACTACCAGGCGATCTCGTACTTCTCAGCCCCCAAGAAGAAGGCCCTGGCGAGCCTCGACGAGGTCGACCCCGCAATCCTGCGGACCTACGAGAAGCTCGGCATCCCGCTCGCGGAGCGAGCGGCGCTGGCGGGGGTGGCGGTCGACGCGGTCTTCGACAGCGTCTCGGTGGCCACCACGTTCAAGGGTAAGCTAGCTGAGCTCGGCATCATCTTCTGCTCGTTCTCGGAGGCGGTCCGTGAGCACCCCGAGCTGGTGAAGAGGTACCTCGGGTCGGTCGTCCCGCCCACCGACAACTTCTTCGCCGCCCTCAACTCGGCGGTGTTCTCGGACGGCTCCTTCGTCTGGGTGCCCGCTGGCGTGCGCTGCCCGATGGAGCTCAGCACCTACTTCCGGATCAATGCCGCCAACACCGGCCAGTTCGAGCGCACGCTGATCATCGCGGAGGACGGCGCCTACGTCAGCTACCTCGAGGGCTGCACCGCCCCGATGCGCGATGAAAACCAGCTCCACGCCGCGGTCGTCGAGCTGGTCGCGCTGGAAGGGGCACAGATCAAGTACTCGACCGTTCAGAACTGGTACCCAGGGGACAGGGAGACCGGCGCGGGCGGCATCTTCAACTTCGTCACCAAGCGCGGCATCTGTGCGGGGCGCGGAGCGAAGATCTCGTGGACCCAGGTCGAGACCGGCTCCGCCATCACCTGGAAGTACCCGAGCGTGATCCTCAAGGGTGACGACTCGGTCGGCGAGTTCTACTCGGTGGCCTTGACCGCCGGCCACCAGCAGGCCGACACCGGGACCAAGATGATCCACCTCGGCCGCAACACGCGCTCGACGATCGTCTCCAAGGGCATCTCGGCCGGCCACGGCCAGAACACCTATCGCGGACTGGTCAAGGTGGGCAGGCAGGCGGACGGAGCGCGCAACTACTCCCAGTGCGACTCGATGCTGATCGGCGAGGCGTGCGGCGCTCACACCTTCCCGTACATCGAGATCGCCAACCCGACCGCCCAGATGGAGCACGAGGCATCGACCTCGAAGATCGGCGAGGACCAGATCTTCTACTGCAACCAGCGCGGCATCTCGACCGAGGACGCCGTGTCGATGATCGTCAACGGCTTCTGCAAGGAGGTGTTCCGCGAGCTACCGATGGAGTTCGCGGTGGAAGCGCAGAGGCTTCTCGGCGTGTCGCTTGAGGGAAGTGTTGGATAGCCCCTGTCTCCGCGCCCGCGACCGTGACTGTCGCCGACATTCGGGAACGGGAACGGGAACGGGAACGTCAACGGAGATCACATGTCACTGCTCGAACTGAAGAACCTGCACGTCTCGATCGACGGGAAGGAGATCCTCAAGGGGATCGACCTCAGCGTCAATGCCGGCGAGGTTCACGCCATCATGGGCCCGAACGGCTCCGGCAAGAGCACCCTCGCCCAGGTGCTCGCAGGCCGCGAGGAGTACGAGGTCACGGCGGGCGAGGTCCGCTACCGTGGCCGCGACCTGCTCGAGCTCCACGCCGAAGAGCGCGCCCGCGAAGGGCTGTTCCTGGCCTTCCAGTACCCGGTCGAGATCCCCGGGGTCAGCAACACCTACTTCCTGCGCGCCGCCCTCAACGCGATCCGCAGCCACCGCGGCGAGCCCGAGCTCGACGCCATCGATTTCCTCAAGCTCGTACGCGAGCGGATGCAGCTCGTCAAGCTCGACGAGGCGCTGCTCAAGCGCCCGGTCAACGACGGCTTCTCCGGAGGCGAGAAAAAGCGCAACGAGATCTTCCACATGGCGGTCCTCGAGCCCATCCTCGCGATTCTCGACGAGACCGACTCCGGCCTCGACATCGACGCCCTCAAGATCGTCGCCGACGGCGTCAACTCGCTGCGCGGCCCCGACCGGGCCTCCCTGGTGATCACCCACTACCAGCGGCTGCTCAACTACATCGTTCCCGACTTCGTGCACGTGCTCATGGACGGCAGGATCGTCCGCTCCGGTGACCGCGAGCTGGCGCTGCACCTCGAGGAGCAGGGCTACGAGTGGCTCGAGCCCGAGCCGCGCGCGGCCGTCGCGGCGGGCCGGTGACGGGTCGTCACATGGTCACCGCTACCCTCCCGAGCCATCCGCTGCTTGCCGGCGCCGAGGCCCTGCTCGACGACCGCGGCCAGCCCGGCTTCCTCGCCGAGCGCCGGCGCCAGGCTGCGGCGAGCTTCGCGGAGCTCGGTCTGCCGACCCGCGCCTGGGAGGAATGGCGCTTCACCGACGTGAGCCGGCTCGGGGAGGCGCAGTGGATCGTGCCGGAACGCGCTCCGCAGCTGCCGTCGATCGACGACCGGCTGCTCGGCGACGCCCACCGCCTGGTGGTGGTGGATGGCTGGCTCGAGCCCGCCCTGTCGCGGCTGCAGGGGCTGCCTGACGGGGTCTTTGCCGGCAGCCTCGCCGACGCTGCCCTCCGCCGCCCCGAGCTGGTCGAGCCGCACCTGGCGCGGCACGCCGCGCTCGGCGACCATCCGTTCGTCGCCCTCAACGCCGCCCAGTTCCGCGACGGCGTGCTGCTGTGGATCCCCGCCGGCATGGTCCTCGACCGTCCCATCGAGCTCCAGCTCGTCACGCGGAGGCACGAGCGCCCGACCATGGCCCTGCCGCGGGTCCTGATTGTCGCGGGACGCTCGAGCCAGGCGACCGTGGTCAACCGCTCGACCGGCGGCAGCGCCGACACCTTCACCTGCGCCGACACCGAGATCGTGCTCGAGGACGGCGCGGTGCTCGACCACTACTCGGTGATGGACGACGATCACAGCGCGACGCACATCGCCGCTTTCGAGGTCCGCCAGGGCCGCGACAGCGGCTTTCGCTCGAGCGTGTTCGTGACCGGCGGCGGCCTGGTGCGCAACGACCTCGCGGTGACGCTGCGCGGGACCGGCGCCAACGCGACCCTGGACGGCCTGTACCTCACATCCGGCAGCCAGCACGTGGACAACCACCTGCTCGTCCGCCACAGCGCGCCCGGCGGCACGAGCCGCCAGCTCTACAAGGGCATCCTGGACGGCAGCTCGCGGGCAGTGTTCAACGGCCGCATCGTGGTCGATCCAGGCGCCCAGAAGACCGACGCCCGGCAGTCCAACCGCAACCTCCTGCTGTCGCCGGCGGCCCTCGTCCAGTCCAACCCGCAGCTCGAGATCCTCGCCAACGACGTCCGCTGCACCCACGGCTCGACCATCGGCCGCCTCGACGAGGATGCGGTGTTCTACCTGCGCTCCCGCGGCCTCGACCGGGCCGCTGCGGAGAGCCTGCTGACCTGGGCCTTCGCCGCCGAGGTCGTGGAGGGCGTCCGGGTGCCGGAGCTCCGTGAGCGCCTTCGTCGCGCTGTCGCCGCGCGGCTGTCGAGCACCCAGATGATCGAGGAGCTGCTGTGATCCCGGCGACCGCGACCGCGGCGCTCGACGTCGCCCGCGTGCGGGCGGACTTCCCGGCCCTCGACCAGGAGGTGAACGGCCGGCCCCTGGTCTACCTCGACAGCGCCGCCACCACCCAGAAGCCGACGGCGGTGCTGGAGGCGATCGACAACTTCTACCGGCGCGACTGCGCCAATGTCCACCGCGGCGTGCACACCCTGTCGCAGCGCGCAACCATCGCCTACGAGAGCGCCCGCACCGCAGTGAAAGAGCACCTCGGCGCGCGCGACAGCCGCGAGATCGTCTTTACTCGCGGCACCACCGAGGCCATCAACCTGGTCGCCGCGAGCTTCGTGCGGCCGCGGCTCGGCGAGGGCGACGAGGTCCTGATCTCGGCCATGGAGCACCACTCCAACATCGTGCCCTGGCAGCTGCTGTGCGCGGAGCGCGGAGCCAACCTGCGCGTGATCCCGATCGACGACCGCGGCGACGTCATCCTCGAGGAGTACGACCGGCTGCTGTCGGCGCGGACCCGGATCGTGGGCATCACCTGGGTCTCCAACGCGCTCGGCACCGTCAACCCGGTGCGCGAGATGATCGCCACCGCGCACGCCAGGGGCGTCCCGGTGCTGGTCGACGGCGCCCAGGCCGTCCCGCACATGGCGGTCGACGTCGTCGAGCTCGACTGCGATTTCCTCGCTTTCTCCGGGCACAAGACCTACGGCCCGACCGGGATTGGCGCCCTCTACGGCAAGCGCGCCCACCTGCTCGAGATGCCGCCCTACCAGGGCGGCGGCGACATGATCCTGTCGGTGAGCTTCGAGCGCACCGTGTACCAGGAGCCGCCCCACCGCTTCGAAGCCGGCACCCCAAACATCGCGGGCGCCATCGGCCTCGCAGCCGCCCTCGGTTACCTCGAGGGGCTCGGCGCCGAGGCGGTCGCCGACCACGAGCGGCGGTTGCTCGACGAGGCGACCACAAAGGTCCTCGAGGTGCCCGGCGCCCGCCTGATCGGCAACGCCCGCCAGCGCGCCGGTGCGCTGTCCTTCGTCCTCGACGGCATCCACCCCCACGACATCGGCACCATCCTCGACGCCGAGGGGGTCGCCGTCCGCGCCGGCCACCACTGCGCCCAGCCGGTGATGAAGCGCTACGGCGTGTCGGCGACCGTGCGGGCGTCGTTCGGCGTCTACAACTCGAGCGACGACATCGAGGCCCTGGTGCGAGGGCTCCACACGGCACGGGAGGTCTTCAGCTGATGTCCGAGCTCCGCGATCTCTACCAGCAGGTCATCCTCGACCACCACCGCAAGCCGCGCAACTGCTACGTCATGAGCTGCGCGACCAGGACGGCCGACGGCCACAACCCCCTGTGCGGCGACACGGTCAAGGTCTATCTGCGGATCACCGACGGCCGCATCGAGGAGATCTCGTTCCAGGGCTCCGGGTGCGCCATCTGCACCGCCTCGACCTCGCTGATGACTGAGTCGGTCAAGGGCAAGACCGTGGCCGAGACGACTCAGCTGTTTCGCACCTTCCACGACATGCTGACCGGCGTCGCGGCCGAGCAGGGCCTCGACCTCGGCAAGCTGATGGTCTTCGAAGGGGTCCGCGAGTACCCGGTGCGCGTCAAGTGCGCGACCCTGGCCTGGCACACTCTGAAAGCGGCACTGGACAACAGCGACCAGCCAGCATCCACGGAGTCTTCGTCATCGACGGCTTGATTCCAATTCTCGGGTGTGGATTTCGCGGAATGTCGTCACGAGTTCCTCCGCGTGCCGATCCGAAATCCCCACCCGACAATTGGAAAATTGGAGAACATAGGAATGTCTAGCGAGCTCCACTCCCAAATCGTCGAGGCCCTCAGGACCATCTACGACCCCGAGATCCCGGTCAACATCTACGAGATCGGCCTGGTCTACGAGGTCAGGGTGGACGCCGGCGGGGCCGTCCACATCGTGATGACCTTGACCTCGCCGACCTGCCCAGTCGCCGAGTCCCTGCCGCCCGAGGTCGAGCGCACGGTGGCCGCGGTGGACGGCGTCACCTCGGCCAAGGTCGAGATCACCTGGGAGCCGCCGTGGGACCCGGAGATGATGTCCGAGGCAGCGAAGCTCGAGCTCGGCCTGTTCTAGGGGCGTGTGGGGCATAGGCCCCAGGAGGCACCACTGGGACCGGGTGACGTGGTCGGCCTCTGCCCCACACGCCCCTCGGGATGCGCTGCGCGCATCCGGTGGGGGCCGGGAGATTACCCTCTGCGGCGGGAGGCCTTCCTGGCGCGCTTCGCCGCCGAGCGGGCGACCGCGACCTCGAGGGCGTCGGCCACGGTCCGCAGCACCTTGAGGCGCGCATGGCGCTTGCAGTTGGCCTCGACCAGCGTCCAGGGCGCGCCGAGGGTCGAGGTCCGCTCCACCATGTCCTGGACTGCGGCCTCGTAGCTCGGCCACTTGTCGCGGTTGCGCCAGTCCTGGTCGGTCAGCTTCCAGCGCTTGTACGGGATCTCCTGCCGCTGCTCAAAGCGCCTCAGCTGCTCGTCGCTGGTGATGTGGAGCCAGAACTTCACGAGCACGATCCCGAAGCCGGTGAGCTCGCGCTCGAACTCGTTGATCTCGGTGTAGGCGCGCCGCCACTCGGGCTCGGCGGCGAGGCCCTCGACCCGCTCGACCAGCACCCGGCCGTACCAGGAGCGGTCGAAGATGGTCACCCGGCCGGCGCGGCCGATCTGGCGCCAGAAGCGCCACAGGTAGTGGTGGGCGGCCTCCTCGTCGGTCGGCTCGCCGATCGGGATCACCCGGCAGTCACGGGCGTCGAGGACGCTGGCCAGCCGCCGCACCGCGCCCCCCTTGCCGGCGGCGTCCCAGCCTTCGAACACGCAGACCATGGAGATCCTCTGCTGCTTGGCCTCGCGGTGGAGGCGGTTGACCCGCGCCTCGAGCTCCGGCAGCTCGCTGCGGTACGCCCGCGGGCTGACGGTGAGGCTCATGTCGAGCTCGGTGAGGACGGTGTGCCGCAGCGGCTCGGCGAGTGTGGCCGCGACCGTGTCCTCCTCCGCGTCCTTACCCGCCGGCAGCCGGGCCGCGAGCGGCCCACCGGCCACCGTCCGACGCTCGACGCGGTCGAGCCGGGCCCGCAGCGCGTCGCGGGTCGCGGTCGCGACGGTCAGCGACCGGTAGCGTGGGTCCATGCCCTCGACGATCGTCCACGGCGCCCGCGCGGTCGAGGTGGCGCGGATGGTGTGCTCGGCCACCTCGACGTAGCGGTCGTAGCTCTTCCACTGCCGCCAGTCGGTGTCGGTGATCCGCCAGCTCTGCAGCTTGTCCCGCTCGAGCGACTTGAGCCGCTGCTTCTGCTGCGCCCGGCTCAGGTGCATCCAGAACTTCAGGATCACGGCGCCGTCGTCGGCCAGCACCCGCTCGAAGGCGACGATCTCGGCCAGCAGCCGGTCGTACTCGGCCCACGAGCGGTTGCCGTAGACGGTTTCGATGAACGGCCTCGAGTACCACGCGGAGAGCAGCAGCCCGAGCTGCCCCTTCGCCGGCAGGTCCCGCCAGTAGCGCCAGAAGCGGGGCCGCTCCATCTCCTCCTCGCTTGGCGGCTGGTAGGCCGAGTTGAGGATCCAGCGCGGGTCCATCCACTGGTTGAGCAAATTGATGGTTTCGCTCTTGCCGGCGGCGTTGACCCCGGAGAACAGCACCAGCACCGGGAAGTCCGCCCGCCGCAGCCGCTGCTGGAGCTCGACCAGCTCGACCCGCAGCGCGGGCACGGCCTGGTCGAAAGCCTTCTTCGTCACCTTCCTGCCGAGCTCGGCGCTTTCGAACATCCCGCCTCCGCGTCGCGGCCACAGGATAGCTCGACCCTGCCCCTCGAGTCGCGGCCCGCCAGCTCAGCGGTTCTGCTGGATGGGGATGGTGGTCGGATCGCGGCTGAGTCGGTCGATGATCGAGGCATAGGCCCACACCCGGCCCTCCGGCGACAGCACCTCGACCCTGGCCCACGCCGCCTCCTGGTCACCTGCCAGCTCGAGCACGTCGAAGACCTGGCGCCACTCGGCCGCGGCGAGGTCGAAGCGCAGGTCTCCGCCGAGCGAGGCGCCGGCCTCGTCGCGCAGCTGCACCGCGACCGTGCAGGGCTCAGGGCCGAGGTTGACGACCCCGAGGTTCGTATAGCGCTCGGCGGAGCGCGCGAGCTGCGGAACGAGCCCAACCTCCCCCGGACCGATGCCGTCTCGCGCAGCGAGGGCCGGAAGAAACTGGCCATAGGTCCCTGACGCGGTCACCGCGTAGCTGCGCGCCGTCGCGACGATTGGCACGTCCGACAGGATCTCAAGCGCACCGGCCACCTCGGCGTCGCCGCCGAGGCCGAAGAGGCTTACGAGGACGTCCCGCCACTCGATGGACGACTCCGCCGGCAGCCCGGCCTCCACCGACAGCTCGGGCCCATCCCCGTGGAAGACCAGCGTGAGCGCGGCGTCCCGCCCGTTCGGGTTGAGAACCGCGAGATCGTTCCGCCACTGGGTGCCCCCGGAGCCGGTCAGGTGGGCAACCGCCGGCACCACGAGCCGCTCGGGCTCCTCGACTGCGGGATCGGTGAGGGCGAGCAGTCGCCCCGACGAGTGGTCCACCACGAAGACCGCGCCCAGCTCATCGAGCCCGAACGCCGAGATCGCAAGATCGGTGTCCGAAAGCTGCTGGTGCTCCCAGCCGCCCGCCGTCCGCCGCAGGCCCCAGATCCGGCCGCTGCAGTAGTCGCCGTAGAGGTAGACGCCGTCGAGGCGCGGCCAGCGGGCGCCGCGGTAGACCTGGCCGCCGGTGACCGAGCAGCCGAGCGAGTGGTCGTACTCGACCACCGGCAGAACGAGACCTGTGGGATCGCAGGGGTTGGGGTTGAAGCAGTGAAGGCCTTCCATCACCCGCCAGCCGTAGTTCTCGCCGCCGCGGCTCGAGGCGGGCTGGAAGTTGACCTCCTCGTAGCTGTTCTGCCCGACGTCGGCGATGAACAGGTCGCCGGTGCGGCCGTCAAAGGCGAAGCGCCACGGGTTGCGCAGGCCGAGCGCCCAGATCTCCGGTCGATGTCCAGGGATGTTCGCGAAGGGGTTGCCTGGTGGGATGCGGTATGGCACCACGTCAGACTCGACGTCGATCCGCAGCAGCTTGCCGAGCAGCGACATGGGATTCTGGGCGTTGTTGTTGGGGTCACCGCCCGACCCGCCGTCTCCGGTCCCAATGTACAGGAAGCCGTCGGGTCCGAACTCGATCTGGCCGCCGTTGTGGTTGGCATAGGGCTGCTGGATGGTCAGCAGCACCTGCTCGCTCGTGGGGTCGGCGCGATCGGGGTCGCCACCGACGGAAAAGCGCGACACCACGGTGTCCCCCGCCTGGTTGGTGTAGTCAACGTAGAAGTGCCGCAACACCGAGTAGCCGGGCGGAAACGCGAGGCCGAGCAGCCCCCGTTCGCCGCAGCACGACACCCGGTCGGAGATGTCGAGGAAGGGCTCCGCGGCCACCTGGCCGCCGCGAACGACCGCGATCTGCCCCGGCTGCTGGACCACGAACAGCCGGCCGCTACTGTCCCCGGCGTGGGTGATGCCGACCGGCTGGTCGAATCCGCTGAGGCGCTCCTCGAGCACGATCTGAGGCCAGTCGGCGGCTGCTGCCGCGCAGCCCGCCGCCAGCATCACCAACGCCACACCGAGAGCCCAGCTCCATCTCATGTGCATGATCTCCCCTCCTGACAGCCCATGGTCGCCCCGCGAAATTCCGGGTCGGGGGTGGGCTGCGCTAGTCTGGAGACCATGCAGGCGATCATCTTCGACATGGACGGCGTGTTGATCGACTCGGAGCCGCTGTGGCGGCGCGCCGAGCGCGAGGTCTTCGCGGAGCAGGGTCTCATCCTGAGCGACGATGACTGCAAGCGGACCATGGGCCTGCGCACCGACGAGCTGGTGGCCTACTGGTACCGCCAGCACCGGTGGTTGGCCCGAACGCAGGCCGTGGTCGCCGAGACCATCAACTCCCGCGTCGCCGAGCTGATCACGGCCCACGGCACGCCGCTGCCCGGCGCAGTCGACGCCGTCCGGGCCGTCCGCGGCTCCGGCCTCCCGGTCGGCCTCGCCTCGTCGTCCTCGCTCGCCCTCATCGAGCTCGTGGTGCACGCGCTCGGCCTCGAGGGGTGCTTCTCGGTGCTGTGCTCGGCCGAGGACGAGGAGCGCGGAAAGCCTGACCCGGCGGTCTACCTCACGACCGCGCGCCGGCTCGGCGTGCCGCCTGACGGTTGCGTGGCCATCGAGGACTCGGTGCGCGGGGTCACGGCGGCCCTCGCCGCCGGGATGCGGGTGGTCGCCGTACCGCCGCCCGGCCACTTCGACGACGCCGAGTTCGACGCCGCCCACCTCAAGCTGCGGTCCCTCGAGGAGTTTTCGGTCGAGCTCCTACGCTCGCTCTGAGGCCGAGCCCAGCCTCGCAGCCGTACCCGTTCCCGTCCCCGTTCCCGTTCCCGCTTCCGGTCGGTGCACAGTGGCATCGAGCGTGGCCTCGGGGACGGGTACGGGAACGGGAACGTGGCGTCGCGGGTCCGCCTCGCACGCTCCGCCCATCCCCATCGACCCGCCCTCTATCAGTGGCATACTCGCCGCATGCCCTGGCCACCTCACGAGCTGCGGCTCTTCGGCCACCGGGGGTCCTCGGCGCGGCTGCCCGAGAACACCATGGCCGCCTTCCGGCAGGCCCTGAACGACGGCGCGACCGCGCTCGAGCTCGACGTGCACCGCACCGCCGACGGCCACATCGTGGTGGCGCACGACCACGACGGCCAGCGCATGGCCGGCGCCAGCGGCCGGATCGCCGATCTTCCACTGCAGGCGGTGCGGCGGTGGAGCGTGGCGGCCGGCTTCCAAGGCGGCGGCGATGCGCGCCACACCGTCCCCACCCTGGACGAGGTCCTGGAGTCGTTCCCCGGGGTGCCGATCAGCGTCGACCTCAAGCCCGACGACCCGCGCGCCGTGCCCGAGCTGCTCGGCCTCATCGACCGCCACGGCGCCGCACCGCGGGTGACCATCGGCAGCTTCCATGGCCACCTCGTGCGCCTGGCACGCCGCCTCGGCTACGCCGGGCCGGTCGCTCTCAGCCGCGGAGAGGTTGCGGCCGTGCGCCTGCTGCCGCGGGCAGTCGCGCGGTGGATGGTGCGCGGGCAGGCCGCGATGATCCCCCGCCGCGGCATGGGCGTCGACCTCGACGGCCGGCACTTCATCGACCGCTGCCGTGCGCTGGGGCTGCGCGTCGACTACTGGGTGGTCAACTCACCCGGGGATGCCCGCGAGCTGCTCGACCGTGGCGCCACCGGGATCATCAGCGACGACCCGGCGCGAATCGCGGGGGTGTTCCGCGGGCGGTAGGTGGGAGGGTCCACCTCCCCTTCCGCTTCCCCTTCCGCCGTCATCCTGAGCGAGCCGCCCACGAGGGCGGCGAGTCGAAGGACCTCCTCAGGTAAGGCGTGGCGCCGTTCTTTGCCGGGCGAGGGCGCGGAAGCGGGTTCGGGATAAGATGCCTGCATGGCACGAGCGAAGAGCCCGCCCCCGCTGTCCGATCCCGATGCCGGCATCTGGCACGGGCGGTCGGTGGCGCGGCGCGTCGTCTCGCCCGACGGCATGGTGATCCTGGTCGGCCGGACCGCAGTCGACAACGATGTGCTGTCCCTGAAGCTCGCGTCGCCGAAGGACTTCTGGTTCCACGTCAGCGGCGAGTCCGGCTCGCACGTGGTGGTCCGCAACCCCGACGGCCTCGACACGCTGCCCCGCGAGACCAAGCGGCTGGCGGCCGGCCTCGCCGCCGGCTACTCCAAGGCGCGCCGCGGCGGGCGGCTCGCGGTCCACATGGCGCGCTGCCGGGATGTCGGCAAGCGACGCGGCGCGCCGCCCGGGGAAGTGGTGCTGAGCCGCTACGAGACCGTGCGCAGCGAGCCGCTGCGCCTCGACGAGCTCGCCGATTCGGAGGACGGACCGTGACCCAATGCTTCGGCTGCCAGACCATGCACGAGACGCTGCGGACCGTGCTGGTGCGCCCTCCGGACGGCGCCTTCGGCCAGGCCGATCCGACGCGCTGGCACTACACGTCGAGACCGGACCTGGACGCGGCGCTCGACGAGCACGCCGCGCTGGTCGAGATCCTCCGGCGCAACGGCGCCGAGGTCGTGGTCCACGACCAGCCGCTGGCCGACCACGCCGACGCCCTCTTCGTCCACGACCCCGCCCTGGTGACCGACGCCGGCGCCATCATTCTGCGCATGGGCAAGCCGTCGCGGCGCGGCGAGGAGGAGGCGATGGCCGCGGCGTTCGCCGAGCCCGGGGTGCCGATCCTCGCCCGCCTCGCCGAGCCCGCCCTCGCCGAGGGCGGCGACCTGCTGTGGCTCGACCGCAGCACCCTCGCGGCTGGCCTCGGCTACCGGACCAACGCCGAGGGGCTGCGCCAGCTCGCCGCTGTCCTCGAGCCCGCCGGCGTGACCGTCGTGCCGGTGCCGCTGCCTCACGGCGGCGGCCCGGAGGCCTGCCTCCACCTGATGTCGCTGATCTCGGTGCTCGACCGCGACCTCGCGGTGGCCTACCTGCCGCTGCTGCCGGTGCCGTTCGTCGAGCTGCTCGGCGAGCGCGGCTTCCGGCTGGTCGAGGTGCCCGAGGGCGAGTTTCCCTCCATGGGCCCCAACGTGCTCGCGCTCGGCCCTCGCCGCTGCCTGGCGTTGCGCGGCAACCCGATCACCCGAAACCGCCTCGAGGAGGCCGGCTGCGAGGTCCACACCTACCGCGGCACCGAGCTGTCGCTCAAGGCCGAGGGCGGCCCGACCTGCCTCACCCGCCCGCTCTGGCGCTCGGACTCCGCCTGATCCTCGCTTCTCCCGTCCCCGTTCCCGTTCCCGTTCCCG